>OKSF01000019.1_pt1 | contig 142295 bp, 123 predicted proteins | sample 1606061 | NCBI WGS metagenome assembly OKSF01 (sample SAMEA3541567, study PRJEB24748) | human gut metagenome | biome: human gut; feature: human-associated habitat; material: faeces | place: China | collected 2012
CCATAAAGCAGTTGCTCAACCTCTATCATTAGTCTTTACTAAGATAAATCAAGTGCTCAGAGGCTGGGGTGCAGGCGTTTTTGGCTTTAACGCAAAAGAAGTCGCAAAAATGTGGCAGGAGGCCTTTGATACTCCGACAAGTATCTCCACTGTGATTTACGCTGTTATTCCTGGCAGAAAGAATAAAGACGTGGTAGCTGATTTTAAGGATATTTTTGCTTAAATAGAAATTTTCTCTCAAATAACAATCCAAACAAAAAAGACGAGCCAACGCCCGTCTTTTTATTTTCTTGAAATAAATTTTTAGTTAAAAGTTAGCTTTTTTAACGTAAGTGTTCTTAGAAATACGATAGAAAGTCTTGCCGTGTAATTTAATTGCGCGACCATAAGTGTTAACGCGGTGACCTTTCTTCAAAACTTTCTTATTAGCACGCTTGCCGTTCTTCTTGTAGACATAAGCATTGTGCTTCAGAGTCCGCTTAACGGCCTTAGCTTTCTTGGCAGCTGTCTTTTTAGCAGCAGCGGCATCAGTTTGAGTTTTGTCAGATGTAGTATTGGCATCTTTATTAGCAGTGTCTTCAGCGACCTTACCTAAAGTAATATCAGCCTTTTCGTTCATGGTCTTGCCCATAACGTTAAGACCGAATTCTAAGCTGCCAGCGCCTTCTTTATAAGCATCTGCTGAGAAAACATAGTCAAGGGATGAGCCGTCTTTAGCAACATTTTCTTGCTTGCCGGCTACACCATTCAATGTTAGGCTAGCAACCATCTTAGACATGTCTTGACCTTTGGTCATTGGTGCTTTAGAGCCATCAACGTGAATAATTACTTCGGTAACTTTACCGTCTTTAACATTAACTTGAGCAGAGTTGCCCAAGAACATAGCAGCTTCTGATGGGGTAGTGCTGCCAGTTTTGGTAATAGTCATAGTGATAGTTTGCAAGTCGCTGTTTTGACTAGTAGCAGTAGTTGCAGCAACATTAGTAGCAGGTTGATCAGCTGCAGACACTACAGCTGATGGTGCCAAAACACTAGCGCTTGCGAGTAAAGCAAGTGATGTTAAAATGATTTTAGTATTTTTTCTCATAAAAGTTTCCTCCCACGAATTTTAGATATCGCTTACATTATGATCAAATAAATGTTATAAATCAATATATTTTTTGTTATTTTATTTTTTTATGAGCATAATAAACTGAATAAAATATCATCTTGAAACCGATTGCATAGTTATTTTAAGAACTTTATAATAGAAAAGACTAATAGTATTAATAGTAAAAAGAAGGATATTAGAATGAATAAAAAGTTACTTAAGTTAATCGCAAGTAGTTCGGTCGCAATGACTTTAATGGCACCTGGAGTGGCATTTATGCAAACTAATCCGGTTGTAATGGCGGCTGAACAAAGTCAAAAGACAGTGGGAATGACGGTTTACAAATACAGTAAAAATCACCGCAGCCATGCTAAGTCAATGGCTCAAGGTTTTGTGGGAGATAAGGTGCAATTAACAGTTAGTCAAAAGCATGTGACTAAGATGACAATCCATGTCGATGGTAAAAATAGTCCAATGGGCAAGGGGCAAAACGTAAATAAGATTGTAAAATCCCTCAAGATTAATGGCGTTAGCGGTAAAAAGAAAAATGTTTCCGCCGACAAATCTAGTTTTGACTTTGTTTTTGCAGGCAAAGCTTTCAAAAATAATGGTTGGGTCAAGATGCAAGTCACTATTGACTTTGGTGGTAAGATGACCGAACAAGCTTGGGTGAAGTATGACAAGGTTAGCGGTTTAACTACTAGCAAGAAAAAGACCGACAAGAAGCAAAAGAAGGCTAGTAAAAAGAGCGTCAAAAAAGTTAGTAAGAAAAGTACACACGGTCAGCGCAGATAAAAAGGTTCAAAATATCAATTATGCGGTCTATAAGGCGGATCGCAGTGGCGTTTCTGCAGCAAATAATTTTTACACGCATCATGCCAGGATTGAAAAAGTAAAGCAGGGCTATGTTATGACCTTAAAAGTTGAGGTAAAGCATGGGATGGTGACCAAATTTCAGCCGGTTTCACTGGGAATTGGTTCAATTTCAAACCTGCGTTTTACCAAACAAGCTGGCAAGGATATCTGGACTTATCAGGTCCACTTCAAGTCGCTAAATCAGTTAAAGAAGCAGGCTCAGGGGAGTCTGCGCTTGAGCGTACCAATTGCCAATATTCATGATCGTTTGTTTAAGGTCTGGTTTGCTTTTGGTGTAAAAAATGTGGCGCACAGTTCGACTGTAAGCAAGGCATTAACCGAAGCAAATAGTAGCACTGATTCAAGTAGTACTAGTGATGCTATTCCTGCAGCTAATGACGACAGTAGTAAAGATGCAAAAAATGCTACAAGTAGCGCTCAACCGCAGTCAAAGCCAGTTAAAAAGCAGCAGGCTTCTTCAAACTCTAGCGTAAAGCCTTCGGCAAAGACAACCCCCAAGAAGAAAAAGATGGCAACGATTGCAGCGGTGGAATATCCATTTTTGCCTGTGATCGCAGGCTTTTTAGCATTTGATGCTGCAATTATTGGTTTGGCCTTTTACTTAAGAAATAAAATTTTGAAGAGAAAGAAATAATGAAAAATATAGCTAAAATTATCTCTTTTCCTTTCTTGTTGCTAACTTGTTTGTTTATTTTTGGTGTGACTGTTAGTGCACAAAGCGTGAGTTATCGCACTTACAAGTATGGCACGCATCAGACCTCGATGGCTGATGGCTACTATGCGCGTCCTGCTCAGGTTGTGGTAGACGACAATCAGTACCTGGTAACGATGACGATTCGCACTAAGAAAGATCTAAGTCCCTATCCGGTTCAGGTGTTAACGATTGATGGACAAGCACCGCTAAACGTAGTAAAAACGCGGCATGGCAGTGACTATGATTATCGCTATAGTTTTCGCACTAATAATTTAAAACGTGATATTTCTAGTCAAATTAAAATAGATGTGCCACATGTTTACCAAGCAACACACAATATTACTTTTGCTTTTGACACTACACAATTGCCTAAGTTAACAAATAAAAAAGAGCGAGCAAGTCATGCAGAAAGTGCGATAAAACGCAGCGCGCCACAGGTGAAAAACAAGAGTGTTAAGCCTAAGGAGCAATTGGCACAAAAGAAGCAAGCGGCAATAGCTAACAGGCAAATAGCGCAGAATGCACGCAATCAACGTGCTAATCAACAAAGGCAGCGAAATTTTTATTATGTTATTTTGGCTGGAGTGCTTAGTTCGTTAATTTTAATTGGCGTTGCTGTTTGGATTGTCGTAAATGCCAAGGAAAGAAAAAGTAAATGAAAAAACGTAAAGGATTAATTATTGGTTTAATTATATTTTTAGTAGCAATCATCGGAGTGGCAATTGGTGCTAAACGATTGATTGATCAAAAAGTTGCCAATAATGAAAAGATTGTTGCCACAAGTGCAGCGATTACTGAAATTTTTGATAAATTGAACGTTAATTTAGCAGGGGTTCCAAAGACGCAGGCTAAGTTACCAGCACGCTATCAAAAGGTGCCCAAGATTGGGAGTCCAATGAAGCCAAGTGTTGAAAAGATTGCTTCTTTGAATCCCACTCGTGTCTATGCAGTCTCAACTTTAAAAGATCAGTATGATCAATCATTTAAAGAACAAGGCGTTAAAGTTACATATTTGAAGCTGGATTCAGTAGCTGACCTTGAAGCTACACTGAGTTCATTAGGCAAGCAGTATTACCGGCAGAGACAGGTTGATTATCAGATTGGCTTAATCAAAAAAGCCGTTAAAAAGGCTAAAGCACGTGTTCACGGTCGTAAGCCTAGAGTATTGATCTTGATGGGCTTGCCTGGCGCTAATTACATGATTCTAACTAATCGATCATATTTAGGTGATTTGGTCAGAATAGCTGGTGGGGAAAATATCTATCACTCTGATAGTCAGATTTATTTGTCACCAAGTAATGACTCGCTAGCTACTAAAAATCCAGATGTCATTTTGCGATTAGAACATGCTTTACCAAATGTAACTTTGCCACAATTTAAGCAAGAGTTTAAGAAAAATTCTGTTTGGAAGACGATGAAAGCCGTAAAGACAGGCAGAGTTTATGACCTACAGCAACCAGACTTTAATGCTTCAGCTAACATGAATGTTTCTCAAGCATTGAATAAATTAAGCAACTGGTTGTACCCTGGAAAGTGATCAAAATGAAGAAAAAGGTAATTTGGATAAACTCGATTTTAGCAGTTTTGTTAATCAGTACGATTTTCTTTGCATTAAATCACGGAGCAAGCAATTTTTCAATGCAAAAGATGACTAACAGCCAATTGAATATTTTGTTTAATATCCGTGTCCCGCGGATTATTTCGGCACTAGTAGCAGGAGCTAGCCTCTCTGTTAGTGGTGCCTTTTTTCAGGCAACTTTGCGCAATCCGATTGCAGAACCTGGAATTATGGGGATCTCTAGTGCAGCCAGTTTATGTCAATTGCTAGCGGTTATTATTTTGCCAGAAATTTTCTTTGGTAAAATTATTTTCGCGATTATTGGCGGACTGCTAGCGTTTGGGCTTCTTTTATTATTCCAAAAAAAGATGACACCTTATCAGTTAATTATCATCGGAGTGGCATTGAATGCGGTGTTCACGGGGATGCAGGAAGTTTTCACTAATAATCAAAATAGTGGCAGCAGCCTGGCCACAAGTAGTTGGGGATCAACAATGTATTTATTGGTTATTGGCATAATAGGGCTGATTTGCGCGATTTGTTTTATGAATTTGGCTAATTACTTGAAGGTCAATGATGAAGAGCTGACGTCTTTAGGTGTTTCTGCTAAAACCCTGCGTTTAGTCTTGATGCTAATTGCAGTGGTTTTGGCCGCAACAACAACGGCTTGTATTGGTGTTTTAGCCTTTATCGGAATTATTGTGCCACAGGTTGCTCGTTTGCTTTTGGGATATGATTATCAAAAAATCATTCCATTTTCGATTTTTGCTGGAGCTTGGTTTTTATTGCTCGTTGACACCATCGGCCGGGTGATTACAGCGCCAAACGAGATTGCGGCTAATATTATTTTGGCTATTGTTGGTGGTCCAGTTATGATTTTAATTTTATGGAAGAGGCAGAAAAATGCTTAAAGCGTCGCAGATTGATTTTTCATATGGGTCAAAACAATTATTTAATCAATTCTCTCTGAGCTTGCAGGAGCACCAGATTACGACTTTAATTGGTCCTAATGGATCTGGCAAGTCAACCTTGCTTCGCTTGCTTACACGGGCAATAAGGCCGTCTGCGGGGACAATTACGTTAGATGGGCAAGATATCTGGCAGCTAGCTGCGAAGGATTTTGCCAAAAAGGTAGCAATTGTCCACCAGCAGAATCAATTGTATGATCAGATAACTGTCAAGGAACTGGTTAAAATGGGGCGTCTGCCGTATCATTCCTTGGTGGGGGATGAAGAAAATGGATCTGCTCGCCTTCAACAGATTATGCAGGAGTTAGAGATTGCTGATTTGGCAGATAAGTTTATAGCGCAATTATCTGGCGGTCAGCAGCAGCGTGTGTGGCTTGCTACAGCACTGGCGCAAGAGCCGGAATATCTTTTTCTAGATGAACCAACAACATACTTGGATTTGCATTTTCAGTATCGCTTTTTGGATTTAGTGAAAAAATTGAATCGAAAGCAGAATTTGACGATTTGCATGATTTTGCACGATTTGAATCAGGCTTTGCAATATAGTAATCAGGTAATTTTGCTCAACCAAGGCAGGATTCAAAAGCAGGGCAGGCCAGAAGAGGTAATTACGGCGCAGGCGATTAGGCAAAACTTTGGCATAGATTGCGAGATGATCGAAACTGAGCAGGGAAAAGTCTTGTTAATGGCAGGTTCTGAGGTAAAATAAAAGACCACGAGAAAACTCGCGGTCTTTTTTGTAATAATAAATTATTACTTGTTAACTTCATCCTTGAAGCTCTTACCTGGCTTGAATGCTGGAACGTTTGATGCAGCAATTTCAATTTCCTTACCAGTTTGTGGGTTACGACCCTTACGAGCAGCACGGTGACGAAGTTCGAAGGCACCGAAGCCAACTAATTGTACCTTGTTGCCTTCAGCAACATTGCTCTTAACAACGTCGATGTAAGCGTCCAAAATAGTGTTAATGTCTGTCTTAGTAGCATCAGTCTTTGCAGCGATTTGATCTACTAATTGTTTCTTAGAAATAGTTTCCATGAAAAATACCTCTTTTAATATAAACTACGATTACTTATTTTAACAGTAATCCGCGTATTTACAAGGGGAAACAGCCTCTTTAAAGAATTTTTTTAAAAAGGAAAGAAATTCTATGTATTTGAAGCGAAAAATATTGTATTCGCTATCAAAAATGTAGTTCATGTAATGATTCTTTTGTTTTGATTTGAAAAATTAACTTTTTTCAAAAAATTTAGACATTTTTTGCGTAATAAATGATGGGAGACAAGCCTAAATTTTGTACAGTGATGGAATATATAAGAGAGGTGAATAATCTTTAATTACACAAATCACATCCTCGAAATATGCTTAAACAATATCAATTAAGAACGTTGAAGAATGGATTAAGAATGGCAGGTATAAGACTATGAGCCTACTAACTTATAAAGGTTACCAAGGTACTTATCGAAGTTGAAAATGATACTTTATTTGGCGAAGTCTTAGGTCTAGAAAATACTTTTATTTCTTATGAAGGAAATTCTCTGGCAGAGTTGAAGAAAGATTTCAAAGCGGGTATTGATGATTATCTTGAGAATTGTCAATTGAATCATGAGCAACCAGAACAGGCTAACCAAGATGCAGCTAAGTTACAGTTGCAAAAATTATTATTAACATCATTAGCGTGATTGGAACAAAATAAAGCTCGAAACTTCTACAAATTGTAGTAACTTCGAGCTCTGCATTAATCTGTTTTTGTTCAATACAACGCATGCTATTACATATTGGCAAATCGATCTAGTTCATCATGTGTTCCTAATGCAACCAAAACTAGGATTAGTTCATGTGTTTCTTTATCAATCCGGTAGTACAATAGCCAATCGTCATTATATTGACGATTAACGTGCATTTCGCGATTTTTTCCTACAGGGTGATCTTTATGTTTGGCTAGAAATTCTTTGTCATTGGTTAATATTGCTTCAACACAATCATCAACATAATCCATTGGATAATGTTTTCTTTCATATCTCTTGTAAGCGCGGTAGTAGCGCTTGGTAGGATTAACTTGCATGATTATTTCCGCATGGCCTTTTTGTATTCTTCAAAAGAGCTATAACTTCCATGATAAATGTGATTATCAGCTTCATAGTTCGCTTCATCTAGTTCTGTCATGGGTCTTAGTTCTAAAGGAATGCCATTACTTCTAACAATAGCTTTGAAATACATTCTAATTCCTGTTGATATGTCAACCCCATATGAAGCAAGAATATCTTGAGCTTCTTTTTTTAATTTATCATCGATTTTTACACTAATTTGAGCCATAGTACAACCTCTATTCACAAAATGTATTACTTTATCTATATAGTACTATATACTATAAATACAAAATATCAATTTTTAGCGTTTGCTTTTAAAAGAATTTTAAAAGATTATAGGTAGTCTTATTATGAATACTAGGGGAAAAAACTAAAAGTGACATTTATATCTTTAATCGTAATACACCAGCAGAAATTTAAACATAAACAAAGCTCGAAGCTTCTACAAATTGTAGTAACTTCGAGCTTTTTGTAACTATTCAGAAAAGATAATTTAGCGGTCTTCGTGGTTAGTGAAGTAACGGTAGTCCTTACTCTTGTCGAACAATACGGCACGAGCGTTTTCACCGTTGGAGATTGAGAAGATAGCGTCAGGGTACTTGTTCTTAACTTCATCTTCTACCAATCCTCTAAGCATTTCGTTGTTAGCTAAAACTGAACCGGTTAAAGCAATCTTCATTGGCTTAGGATCTTCGTAACGGTCAAGACCGATGATGATGTCACGGGCTAACAGATGAGCTTGTTTCTTAATAACTTTGATTGCATCATCGCTGCCTTCATCAGCAAGTTGTGCAACGTGAACAGCCATTCCTGCAACTTCTGGGTTAGACATCTTGTAGAATTTAGCGTTACATTCATCCATGTGTTCAACGCCAAATAATTTAGTAAACATTTGAATCAAAGCGTTGTCTTCACGCTTGTCCCAGCTAAGAAGAGCAGATTGCATTGCTGAACGAGCAATTGCGTAACCTGAGCCTTCATCACCTAAGATGTTGCCGTAGCCACCAACTGCGATTAAGTGGCCGTTTTGTAAACCGTTGTAAACTGAGCCAGTACCGGCAATTACTAAGGCACCGTCATCACCTTCAAGACCAGCGTAAAGTGCTAAAAGTGAATCAGTAATAGCACGAGTAGGTAAGTTGTTAATTCTTGATGAAATAGTTGCGGCAACTTCTGGAGCATTACCGACAACTGAAAGACCGGCAATACCAACAAGAACGCGCATGCAGTCACCATCAACCTTGTCGATCAATTCGTTGATAGTGTCAGAGATATTCTTAATTCCGCCTTCGTAGTCAGCGTTAATTTGGCCTGGGCCGCCTTCTGCACGACCGATTTCCTTGCCAGTTTCGTCATATGCGATTGCAGTTGAGTGGGTACCACCTGCATCAACACCAATTTGGTATTTAAGAGCCATGTTGTAAATCTTCTTTCTATATTAATTTATCCGAATGATAACGTATACATTGTATTATATTTTTATACAGTAGGTCTAGTAAAAGTTTTGCTGTTAGCGCTAACAGCGGCTTTTTTCTTGCAAATTAATAAAATTGTTAAACTAATTAAGCTAACCAACATCCCCAGTAGAAGAACCCATGGTACATAAATTAATGTAATTTGATATTTTCCTGGATTCAACTTGAAGTTTAAAAAAGCATTCATGAACAAGGTTTTATTCTTGTTAATTATTTTGCCATTATCTAAAACTAACCAGTTAATGTTATTAGGAATAGTTGACGCCAATGTCATCATCTTCTTCGTTGTGAAATGATTAGATTTGATGATCAAAGCAGATGTTTGTTTAAAGTTTGGTTGTTTTTGCTTAAAACGATGTATAATCTGCTCGAGCTTTTGTGTGTTTAAGCGCCAGAAGTGAATGCCACTAAGGTCGAGTTTATCTTTTTTTAGTTCAAAAGTAACTTGCAACCGTTGACCACGCTGGTGGCTACCTAGATTAATGAGACGGGCATTTTGATCACGTACTGCCAGATTAATATTAGCACCATTAACTGTCATTGAAATGGCATTATCATCGATCTCACCGGGCATTTCAATGTAGTAAGAATCATCAGTCTGTGGTTTGAAATTGAAAATGATGCGTGCGATTTGCTTATTGTTTTTACGATTATATTGTAGTTGATCGTTTTTCATACTAGTTACATTAATTAATTTTGCTTTAGGCCAATTGATCTGCTTAAACAGCTGCACTTTTGCCCCTGTAACTGCTTGAAAGAATTTGGTTTGATTACTAGTAATATCTAGAGAGTTAAAATTGATTTTTTGCGTTTTTTGTGATGTTAAAAAGAGTAGGGGCAAAGCGGCATTATTTTTCACTAGATATAGTTGGGCAAAGCGTTTTTGCAAATGATAATCGCTGGCATCAACGCGGTGGTTGGAATTGTCATACTTCATTTGCTTACCAGACTTGATCGTTGTGATTTCATCATTGGGCAAAAGATAATATTTGATTCCGAGTAAATCATCTGTCAAAGTAGTTCCGCCAAAATTAGTGTAGGAATTACTATTGTTTAGAAATCCAAGATTGTTGATCAGGTTGAGTACTTTTTGATCAGAAATCGAATTAAAATTACTTAAACCGTAATAACCAGCGCTAAAAGGATCATCATCAGAACGATAGAAAGTCTTTTCAGTTCGGTAAAATCCAGAATCATGTTGATTTGCGTATTGTACTGCTTGGCTGACATTAGTGGTAAAGTTCTGATAATCGCTATTTTTTTGATAAGCTAAATTGCCTAGAGATAGTACTAGGTTGACGATTAACTCAAGCTCGATAACTAAATAGAAAAATGGCGCGGCAAAACTGTGTTGATGATAAATAAAGCCAATAAACAAGATTCCGAGGGCTAGAAAAGCTCCCGTGGCAATCTGCGCATCTTCAGTTAGAAAGTCAAAATGTGAGGCATTAAATACTATATAAACAATTAAACCTAAAGAAAATAGAGTCAGAAGTCCGGTCTGCCAATAAGCTATACGTTCTTTTTGTTCTAATGCAATAACGCCTAGATTTAGCGCAAAAAAGATCAACACAAAGCTGAAACGACCAGGATACCAGACAGGGAATTGGCCTAAATGCCAGAGTAAAACCAGTGGTGTCCAAAAAAGAGAAGCAATTAAGAAAATGAGTAAAATTCCGTTTGCTAATTTACGCTGCCAGTTAATCTTTTTGCTTAAAAAATATAAAATTGTCAGCAACAAGAAAGGCATTGTCAGGTAAATGTTGGGCATCCCTTCCTGCATTTCATGAAAGTTATAGGCCCCTTCGGCTAACTTAGTCAGCTGTTCAACTGGAGAAAACTGCCAGCCCAAATTCCAAGAGGCAGTAGAACTAGCCTTGCCTTGCAACATTTCAACCAGAACGGGGAAGAGCATAAAGGCATTTAAAAATGAACCAGCGATACTTTTTCTTAAATAAATCCAGTTAAGGCGTAGGCGCTCCTGCTTATTAATGAAGAAAATTTTGCTTAACAGATAAAGCAAACCAAAGGCTAATGCCATAAATCCGGTATAAAAATTAGTGAACCAAAGCAAAAAGGTAATTAAAATTAACTTATTTTTTTGGTGGGCAAGCAAGCGGTCGATGGCATTAATCAATAAAGGAAGCAAAATCACAGAATCAAGCCACATCAGATTATAGTGATTGCCAATAACGTAGCCTGAAAGGGCATAAGCCGAACTAGCCGCTAAAGCGTAAAAGTGATTAGTGATTTTTTGCTGCCAATAGTAGTAGGAAGATAGTCCCGCCGCTCCAATTTTTAATGCGATAATAATTAAAATTGCTTGCGGCAAAAAATGTTGCGGAAATAAAAATAAGAGTAGATTGAAAGGACTGCAGAGATAGTAGGCGTCAGTTGCTAGCATTGAACCGCCTAAACCATTAGAAAAGGAATAGATTAAGCGCAAGGGATGGGAGAACAAATTTCGCCTGAAGAAGGCAAGAAAATCAACATATTGTTGACCTAAGTCGACAGTGAGCACTCCATTTTTGCTGTAGAAAAAGTAACTCAAGAAAATCAAAGCCGGTAGCAAAAAACTAAGCCAGAAAAAAATATTTTTACGATTAATTGCAATGTGTCGTGAGTTAAGAAATTTAAGCATCATTAAAAATTATATAAGCTCCCTTATGAATTGTAGAATTGATGTTTACTTTTTGTTAAAATACATCTAGTTTTAATAAAGGTGATTTACGTGAATTATTTTAGAAAAAATAGTGGGACTGGCTCAAACAGGCATTCCTCAACTCCAATTAGAATGCGAATCATTCTAGGGGTAATTCTAGTCCTCTTTGCCATGTTAATTGGGCAATTGGCTTATTTGCAACTAGTTTATGGTTCACGTTTCAAGGCAGAAGTGCAAAAAACTGATTCAACTGTTGTTTCGCATCAAGTGCCACGTGGTGTCATGTATGACTCCAAAGGCCGCGTTTTAGTAGGTAATAAAGCAACCAATGCTATTACTTATACTAAGAGTGCCTCGACTACAACAGCAGATATTTACAAGATATCTAATGCCTTGAGTAATTATATCAAGATTAGCGATGAAAAGCCGACAAAGCAAATGGCAGCAGATTATTATTTAGCTAATGAAGATAATAATACTAAGATATCTAATGCTTTGCCGAAGTCAGCCAAGATTGATGCTGATGGCAATAAGAAGACTTCAGCTGAAATCTATCAAGCGGAATTGGCTTATGTTGAAAAAATGAATCCTCAACTAACCACTAGGCAAAAAACGGCGGCTTTGATCTTTAATAAGATTTCAGGGGCTTATACTTTATCTACGATTTATATCAAGAATAAAGGCTTAACCGATCGTGAAATTGCCCAAGTAGGTGAGCACTTATCAGAGCTTCCTGGTGTGGGTATCGGAACTGACTGGCAAAGATCTTATCCAAATGGTTCATCTATTCAAAGTATCATTGGTTCGGTTTCAACTGAAAAATCTGGTTTACCAAGTGATAGCTTGCAGTACTACTTAAGAAATGGTTACTCACGTAACGACCGGGTAGGTACTTCATATCTTGAAAAAGAATATGAACCACTTTTGAAGGGAACTAAGTCGACTAACCAGGTTATTACTAAATCGAATGGTAATATCCAGCAGACTAAGACTGTTTATAATGGTCAAGCCGGTGCCAGCTTAATGTTAACGATTGACGCTAAGTATCAAAAGCAAGTACAGGCTACTTTGAAACGGGTTTACAGTACAGCTGTTGGTAACGGTGCAGCAAGATACTCTAATGGTGCCTATGCCGTGGCGATGAATCCTCAGACTGGTGCTTTGCTAGCTGTAGCCGGGATTAATCGAAACACGAACACTGGTAAAACGACTGATAATGCTTTAGGTGTAATTAACCAATCCTTTGTTATGGGATCAGTTGTTAAGGGGGCTACTGTTGGTGGTGGATTAATTAATAAGGTTATTACTCCCGAAAACAATACTTTGCCTGATACGGCAATTTATTTGCCAGGTTCACCAGTTAAAAAGTCAGTTTATCCAGTTGGTACTTTCAGTTCATTGGATGCTGAAACAGCGCTGGAAGTCTCCAGTAATATTTACATGATGCACTTAGCAATGAAATGGGTTAAGGCTAGTTATGTACCGAAGAGCTACATTCATATGCCAAACGATGCTTTTGATATTTTACGGCGTAATTTTGCTATGTTTGGCTTAGGTCAAAAGACAGGCGTTGACCTACCTGGTGAAGTGTCAGGAATTGAAGGTAAGTCATTTAATGACAAGGGTAATATTCTTTCCGGTTCTGTACTTGACCTAGCTTATGGTAACTATGATGCTTATACACCAATTCAACTAGCCCAATATGTGTCAACTATTGCTAATGGTGGTAAGAGATTGCAACCTTATATTGTGCAATCAGTTGGTAAAACTAGCAAAAATGGCAAGAAGATTTACATTAGCTACAATAAGAAGCCAAATGTCCAACAAGTAATTCCTTGGACGCTTGCGGAACTTAATGTGGTTCAAACAGGGTTCTATCGTGTTGTTCACGGTACAAATGGTTGGGGAACTGCTCACCCATTGAAAAATGTTAAGCCATCAATTTCTGGTAAGACTGGTACTGCACAAACTTTCTACTATGATGCTGAACACCCTAATAGAAAGCACAATATCGAATTGATTAACGCAACCTTTATTGGCTATGCTCCATCGAAAAATCCAAAATTAGCAGTGGCGGTTGTTTTCCCAGGATTAGACCCTGATGGTGAAGGAACATACACATTGCAAGTTGCCAAAGCAATGGTACAAGATTATTTCAAACTTCATTCAACAAAATAAAGAATAATACTGGTCAAACAGCTTGAAAAATGCTATTCTAGTACAGTCAGAATAAAAGTGTAGGTGGTGAAAAAAATGGCAGATAACATCATTTTAGAATGCACCGAATGTGGCGATAGAAGTTACTTATCTAAGAAGAACAAGCGTAAGCATCCGGAACGTTTATCCTTAAAGAAGTATTGCCCAGTTGAAAGACGCGCAACACTTCACCGTGAAACTAAGTAATAAACCAAGATAGCAGGCTACGTGCCTGCTATTTTTTGTTTTTTGGACAAAAAGATGGAAAAATCAGAATTAAGAAAAGAACAAATCAGTAAATTAAAAGAATTTGCCAATACTAAAGAAAAAAGAGCAGAAGATGCGATTTTATTAGAGAAATTAATGTCGACAGATCTAATTAGAAGAAGTCAGACGATTGGGGTAACTGCTTCTTTACCACTAGAAGTAGATACTTCTGAATTAATTGCTCGTTTGTGGGATAAAGGAAAAGAAGTTTATCTGGCAAAGGCACGAGGCGATCAAAATCATACTTTAGACTTTTTACGCTATACGTATATGAGCAAATTGGTAAAATCTAAATTCGGTGTGGAAGAAGTCGCCGATGAAGATGCGAAAATCAATAATGATTTGGATTTAGTCATTGTGCCAGGTTTAGCCTTTGCCTTAGATTCGCATATTCGACTTGGCTTTGGTGGAGGTTATTATGATCGCTTTTTGGCTAAGCATGATCCTAAAACTGTTGCTTTAGCCAATAGCAAGATGACGTTCGATACTAGCATTTGGCCTATCGAAAAAACCGATATTCCGGTTCAAACAATTGTTACTCCTGATAAAATTTATTAAAATAGTCACAATGACGAAGATAAGGGGGATTAAATGAATACTCAACGAAAAATTAACCTCTCACAATCATTTGTGACTTTAGGAATTTTAGTAGTTTTATTAATAATCTTTTTAGTTGAAGTGTTTTTAGGTGGCTCAGAGAATACCAATGTCTTGATGAAAATGGGAGCCATGAATAATTTTGCCGTGGTGGCTGGACACCAATGGTGGCGCCTATTTACGGCCCAGTTTTTGCATATTGGCATCATGCATTTGGTTTCTAATGCCATTATTATTTACTACATGGGGCAGTATATGGAGCCATTAATGGGACATGTGCGCTTTTTAGTAACTTATCTTTTAGCTGGGGTCGGCGGCAATCTAATGAGCTTGGCTTTCAGTGCTGATCGCGGCTTAAGTGCTGGTGCCTCAACAGCCTTATTTGGTTTGTTTGGAGCCATGACTGCCATTGGCTTGCGCAATTTGCATAATCCAATGATTGCTTTTTTAGGTCGACAAGCCTTTGTCTTAGCATTGATTAACTTAGCGCTTGATATTTTTGTGCCTGGAATTGATATCTGGGGTCATATTGGTGGCTTAATTGCCGGCTTCTTATTAGCGATTATCTTGGGCGATCGTGTAATGAAGACCTACAATCCTAAGTGGCGCGTATTGGCTGCTGCAGTGTTAGTCGTATATGTTGTTTGGACGGTTAGAACAGGAATGATAATTAATTTCTAATGAAAACTCTCTACGATGTACAACAATTATTAGAAAAATACGGAATTTTGGTTCATGTTGGCAAAAGAATTTGGGATATTGAATTAATGGCTTTAGAGCTCGACAATATCAATCGTGCAGGTCTGATTGACCAACATGATTATTTGATTGCCAAGATGATTTTGAGTCGAGAACATCGAATTGAAGTCAAAAATGAACAAAAAAAGGCGCTCAAAGATCCGAAAAATGATAGCCAGTAAATTAGTTTAGCGGTATCATAATAGATGTAAGTTTTTTATGAAAGGGCAGATTTAGTTTATGTCGAGTTTTTTAATTGTCTTAGATTTAGTTTTATTAGTCATTATTTTAGTCATGGTTGGTATCTGGGCTTGGAATAAAATTCAAGCTAAATCAATCGGTGGCGAATTGACTAATGAAGAATTTAAAGAAGGCATGCGTAAGGCACAAATTATTGATCTGCGTGAAAAAGAACCGTTTAAACGCAAGCATATTGATGGCGCTCGCAACTTGCCATATACCATGCTTAAGTATCAATATACTGAGCTTAGAAGCGACTTGCCAGTTTATCTTTACTCAGATTCAAAGACCATTACTTTGAGAGCTGCCCGTTTTTTAAAGAAAAAGGGTTTTGTTTCTATCCATTGGCTTAAAGATGGCTTTGAAGCTTGGGATGGTCGAACTAAGAAGTCAAAATATTAAATGAAAAGAAGACGCATTTGGAGGGGGTAACTCTAATGCGCTCTTTTTTTGTATCAAAATTAAGAAAGGTGATGGGGATGAAAAAGGTACTAGCGATTGTAGGACCAACAGCTATTGGTAAGACAGACTTGGCGATTGATTTAGCTAAAAGGTTGAACGGCGAGATTATTTCTGGCGATTCCATGCAGGTTTACCAAGAAGTGGCAGTGGGAACTGCAAAGGCAACTGCAGAAGAACAAGCGCAAGTGAAACACTACTTAGTTGATACGCAATCCGTTTTTGACGAGTATTCAGTTAAAGATTTTGTGGATCAAGCAACAAAAGCGATTGAAGAGATTAGCCAAAAAGGTAAGTTACCAATTATTGCAGGCGGGACAGGTTTTTATGTTAATGCTTTATTGAATAAGATGCAGCTAGGCGAGAAAACTCCAGAAGAGCGTAGCGTTTCGCAAAAGTGGGAAAACTACCTCAAGGAAAAAGGCGCAGAAAAATTGTGGCAGGTCTTGAATGAGCAAGATCCTAAGGCGGCAGAAAAAATACCAGTAGCCAATAGTCGCAGAACTATGCGAGCATTGACTGTGATTGAACGTACAGGCAAAAAGTTTTCAGAGCAACAAAAGCAGATCGAGCCGCGTTATGATTACTTGATTATTGGCTTGAATTCTGACCGTCAAGAGATATATCGCAGGATTAATTTGCGTGTTGATAAGATGATGGAGCAAGGGATGCTCGATGAAGCAAAATTTATTTATCAAAATCGAGCACGAGAGTATCAGGTCTTGCAAGCAATTGCGTATAAGGAATTTTTCCCTTATTTTGAAGGGCAAGAGACGCTAGAGCATTGCATTGAAGATTTAAAGACAGCTTCGCGCCGCTATGCTAAACGTCAATTGACTTATTTTAGAAATAAATTACCAGTAGTTTGGTTTGATCCGTTAGATGATCCGGGTTGCGAACAAAAGATATTGAAGAAAGTCAAGGAATGGAAAAATGAATAATTTGCCAGAAAAATTACAAAAAATTGTTAAAGAAGTTGATCAACAGATCGCACCTAAACTGGTTGAGATTGAAGATCAAATTGTCTATAATACGGCTAAAGTTTTGGCGGCTTACCAAGCTAATGATGTCGCTGAAGCCGATTTAAATGGGGCTAATGGCTATGGCGACGATGATATGGGAAGAGATAAGCTAGATAAGATCTATGCTCAAGTTTTTCAAACTGAAGATGCGGTAGTTCGGCCTCAATTTGTTTCAGGTACGCACACCTTGTTCGTAGCTCTAGCAGGTAACTTGAAGTACGGCGATACGCTAACTTATTTAACTGGACAGCCTTACGATACTTTGCAAAAAGTGATTGGCTTGACTGATGATAAGCGTGGTACTTTAGTCGAGCGCGGCGTGCATTTTTCATATGTGCCGTTAACCGATGATGGGTTAGTTGATTATGACGAGGCTAAAAAGGTTCTTAAACGTGATCAGCCTAAGATTGTTGCCATTCAACGTTCACGTGGCTACTCCACCAGAAAGACCTTTACAGTTGATCAGATTAAGGACATGATTGCCTTTGTTAAACGGGTCAGCCCTAAGAGTATTGTCTTTATTGACAATTGTTATGGCGAATTTTCGGAAAAACATGAGCCAACTGAGTATGGTGCTGACTTAATGGCAGGATCGCTGATTAAGAATGCTGGTGGTGGTCTAGCTAAGACCGGTGGTTATATTGTTGGTAAAAAAGACCTGGTTGAAAATGCAAAACTTGCATTGACTGCTCCAGGCTGCACCGATGAGGGTGCCACTATTGGCAATTTGCATGACTTTTATGAAGGCTTTTTCTTGGCTCCTAATGTTACCGGTATGGCTGAAAAGGGGATGATTTTTGCGGCTGCTTTGTTTGCCAAAATGGGCTTGAATGTTACCCCAGCTTGGAATGAGAAGCGAAGCGATATTATTGAGACAATTATTTTTGGTGATCCTGATAAGATGGTTAAATTTGTGCAAGAAGTACAGAAAAACTCACCGATTGATTCCTTTGTAACGCCTGAAGCTGTGCATATGGAGGGCTACGAAGATAAGATTATTATGGCTGCTGGTAATTTTGTTTCGGGTTCAACTATTGAATTTTCAGCGGATGGTCCAATTAGACCACCTTATGCGGTTTATATGCAGGGTGGCTTGACTTATGCGCATGACAAAGTAGCTATTATTAACGCGGTTCGTGATACATTTTTTAACAAAAAATAAAATTTAAAAATAATCACTAGACCAATTTGACTTTTTTAAATTGGTCTGCTATTGTATTAAACAGTTCTAGGAGATAAGAATAAATCATAGGACCATACCAATTTAATATTTTTTGTTTTTATAGGTGAATTAACTATGAGTAAACAATATACTGCAGAAGAAATTAAGCAAGAAGTTGAAGACAAGGACGTTAGATTTTTACGCTTGGCCTTCACTGATATTAACGGTACTGAAAAGGCCGTTGAAGTACCTAAGAGTCAATTAGATAAAGTTTTGACTAATGACATTCGCTTTGATGGTTCTTCAATTGATGGCTTTGTTCGTCTTGAAGAAAGTGACATGGTTTTATATCCAGACTTCTCAACTTGGACAGTATTGCCATGGGGTGACGAACACGGTGGTAAGATTGGTCGTTTGATTTGTTCAGTTCACACCACTGATGGCAAGCCATTTGCTGGTGATCCAAGAAATAACTTGAAGCGTGTTCTTGGTGAAATGAATGAAGCTGGATTCGACACTTTTGATATTGGTTTTGAAATGGAATTCCATCTTTTCAAGTTAGACGAAGATGGCAATTGGACTACTGAAGTTCCAGATCATGCTTCATACTTTGACATGACTTCAGACGATGAAGGTGCAAGATGCCGTCGTGAAATCGTTGAAACTCTTGAGGGCATGGGCTTTGAAGTTGAAGCAGCTCACCACGAAGTAGGTGATGGTCAACAAGAAATCGACTTTAGATTCGATGATGCTTTGACTACTGCTGACAGATGCCAAACCTTTAAGATGGTAACGCGTGCAATTGCTAGAAAGCACGGTTTGTTTGCAAGCTTTATGGCTAAGCCTGTTCAAGGTCAAGCTGGTAACGGGATGCACAACAACATGTCATTATTTAAGAATGGCAAGAACGTCTTTTATGACAAGGATGGCGAATTCCACCTTTCAAATACTGCTCTTTACTTCTTGAATGGTATTTTGGAACATGCTCGTGCCATTACTGCAATTGGTAACCCAACCGTTAACTCATACAAGCGTTTAATTCCAGGTTTTGAAGCTCCAGTTTACATTGCTTGGGCTGCTAAGAACCGTTCACCACTTGTACGTATTCCAAGTGCTGGTGAAATCAATACTCGTTTGGAAATGCGTTCAGCTGATCCAACTGCTAACCCATACTTGTTACTTGCTGCATGTTTAACTGCTGGTTTGAATGGTATTAAAGAACAAAAGATGCCAATGAAGCCAGTTGAAGAAAACATCTTTGAAATGACTGAAGAAGAAAGAGCAGAACATGGTATTAAGCCATTACCAACTACTCTTCATAATGCAGTCAAGGCCTTCAAGAAGGATGATTTGATCAAGAGTTCATTAGGTGATCACTTAATGCACAGCTTCATTGAATCAAAGGAATTAGAATGGTCTAAGTACTCACAATCAGTTTCAGATTGGGAACGTCAACGTTACATGAACTGGTAAAAATAAATAAGTAATTGGAAAATCTCGTGGTGATTGAGGCCACGAGATTTTTTTGTAAAGTATAGATTTTTCAAAAGCATATCTAATCGTAATTAGTCTAATTACGATTAGATAAGTGAACTTATGGATAAGTTTTTAAATCTAGTAGGATAAACTTTTACCAAAAATCAAAAAATATTCTCTTCAAAGAAGAGCAAACTGCTATATAATTGTAATAATGATTGGACTGGTATCCCTAATTAGTTTAGGGATACTTTTGTGTTAATGAGAATGTATTGGAGTCGATGGAATGAGAAATAAGACATTAGTAGCATTTTGTTTGATAGCTGCAATGATCAATTTAACTGCTTGCCAATCGCAAAAGCAGACTAATAATCGCCAAACTATTGAAAAATCTGGTGTGACTCAGAAACAGACTCCCAAAAGATTAATTGTTAAGAGTATGTCAGATACTGAAAAATCTAGTGCAATCTCAATTTATGGATCGATGAAATATGGGGATGCATGGAAGACTGCATATAGTGATGCCAAGAAAAATCGTTTGAGCATTAGTGTAAAAAATCGAACTGGTTTTAATTGGATAAAAAAAGGTAGAGGCTACATTTATGAAGTAACTGGCAATGGTCAAGAAAATAATGCTTTTTATACAATGAAAAGTGAAACCGTATATTTTTATAATCAGAAGAAAAATTTAGGTGTAGCAAGTTTATCTGAAATAGCTTCATATTTAAATGAACATAATCAAGTAAAAGCTGTAGAAAAATTAGCAACTAAGACTACTTTGGCTGCTGAAGTTACATCTGACAAATATGGGGTTAAGGGTGACGATGGCCTAGCATTAGTTCCAACGAGACTTTGGGGTACTTGGTACAACTATAAAGGAAAGAAGTTAGTAATTACGGATCATACTGTTAATGGTGAAGAAATTCATCATATTTCTAATTCTGGTGTAGCAGCAGAATCCTTAGATCAAACGAAAAAGTGGGCTAGAGCTCGGATCGAAAATATTAATGGATTAAATTGCTATCATGTTCAAACATTGAATGCTCAAGATTTTGGCTTACTTTATTCTGTCCAAAAAGATAATGGCAATACGGCAGTAGTAACTTATAGCGTTGATACAGGTCATTATACGGCTACTTATTGGAAGAGCACCAAGATAGCCAAGGAACACCGAAATGCAGAATTTAAGACTTTAAATTAATATTTGTAAAGAAGTATTAAAATAATTGCAATGAACAAGAAGTATAATTTTTGTAAAATAATCATGTAAGAAGTTGGCGGATCGTATTTTTTATAATACTATTAAGCAAAGAGATAGAATTATTGAAAGAAAAGGGGATTCCTTTTGAAAAGTAAATTAACTGTTTTGGTTGCAATTTCAGCTGCTTTAACTTTAGCAGGATGTAGCCAAAGTACACAAGGTAATAGTAATTCACAATCACAGTCAGAAAAATCAAGTCAAGTTTCTAAGAGTAACTCAGAAAAAACTGGCACCTCAGAATCAAGTAACAGTCAAAACTCAGCAAAATTATCTGCTGAGAATATGGACTATAAGACGCAGGTTAGTGCAATCTCTGTCTATGCTGCACAAAAGTATGGCGACACTTGGGAAATTGCAGTTAATGCTGCCAAAAATGGTAATTTAGGTGTTGCGTTCAGAACCAAAGCCGCAACAGGTATTACTTCTGATGACTCAGGATATGTTTATGAGGTCTCCGGTACCGGTAAAAGCAGTAATGCTCGTTACATGCTAAACGGAGATGGAGCACAAAAGAAAATTACTATTTTTGTTAAGCAAAGAAACCTTGGTACTGTAACTTTAAAAGATGTAGTTGATTACATTAATAAAAATAATGATGTTGATCTAGTTCAAAGCTTGGCTAAAAATGCCAAACTAAATGTTAAACTTGAAGGCGATAATGACAATGCAGCTGGTGCTAAGGAATCTGCTAGTGCCGTAATTCCATCAAGCTTGCAAGGTACTTGGTACACTGCAGATACTGGCAATGGCAATATCGATACTTTGACTGTAACTGCTAATAAGATCAATGATGAAGCTGGTTTTAGCATGGATGTAAAGGCTAAAAATTCAGGTTCATCAACTAGTTCAGGCTATATGAAACAAGCTACTATTAATGGAATTAATTTCTATAGTTTTACTAATATGGGTCAAGAACCAGGTCAAGGCAGTACATATTTGGCACCGCATACTGAAAATGGTCAAAGTGTAATTGTTTCAGCTAACTCTAAGGGAACAACTAATGCTGTCTACTGGAAGAGCGAAGCCTTGGCTAAGCAAAACTCCAACAAGCAATTTAGCGATCTACAGTATTAAAAGTGAATAAAATATAGAATTAGGCGATATCTTTGTGATATCGCCTTTTTTGCTGTGAAGACGTTTTTATAAAACTTTTACTTACGAAGAAAAAATTTTTCTGGTAAAGTAATCAACGTTGCAGAAAAAAGGAGGAAAAATTTAATGGATAATACTCAAAGTGGGATGAAAGCTCGCACCATGTTCAACGGCCTTGGCGTGCTATTCTTCCATTAATGTTTGGAGCATTTTGGGGATGTTCAGTGAAACTTCATTGAACATTGCCCTACCACAATTGATGAAGGCTCTTCAAGTTGGTCAGTCTTCAATTCAATGGCTGGTTACTGGCTATATGTTGGTAATCGGGATTGTCCTTCCACTCTCAAGTCTTTTGACTAAGTGGTTTACGACCAAAAAGCTAGTTTTATTCGGAATCGGAGCCTTTATCATTGGCTCACTTATTTCCGGTTTTGGTAATAATTTTTCTATCGTTTTAGTTGGTAGAATGATTCAAGGGATTGGTACTGGGATCATTTTGACATTGATGTTTACGATTGCGATGTTAATTTTTCCACCAAACAAGTTAGGGACGGTTAACGGTGTCTTGGCTTTAGTAATTATGTTTGCACCTGCAATTGGGCCAACTTTGACCGGTTTAATTTTGGCAGCAGGTTCATGGCGTGATATCTTCTTTACTTTTGCTTTGATCCTAGTTATCGCTTTTGTCATTGGTTTGTTTATTTTAACAAATGTTAGTCAAATTACTAAGCCAAAGGTTGATTGGCTTTCAATCGTTTTGTCAATTATTGCTTTCTCAGGTTTGATTGCTGGTGCTAGCTTTGCTAGTGAAATGGGCTGGTTGTCAGTGCCAGTTTTGGCTAGCTTAATCGTTGGGATTAGCGCCTTAGTCTTTTATGTCAGAAGACAACTTAAACTTAACGTACCAGTTTTGAATATGCGGGTCTTTAGGCATCGCAACTTCACCTTGGGTGCGATCTTAGTGATGATCGCTTTTGGCATCATCTTGTCAGCGATGTATCTTTTGCCACAATATTTACAAAATGGGTTGTTGGTAGCTGTTGCCCTGACGGGGATTATCATGCTTCCTGGTGGAGTGATCAACGCTGCTACTAGTGCCTTGGCTGGTAGAATGTACGATAGCTTTGGTGCTAAGTGGCCAGCAAGAATCGGCTTTGCCGTTGCCTTTGTCGGGGCCGTAATGTTGGCTTTAGTAACTACGCACAGCGCTATTTGGTACGTAGTCTTGGCTCACATTATCTTGATGATTGGTGCTCCGCTTGCGATGTCGCCATCACAAACTTCAGCTTTGAACTCACTTAAGGGCCTGGAATCAGCCGATGGGTCAGCTATTTTGAACACGATGCAACAAATTGTTGGTGCTTTGGCTACTGCTTTGGCAACGAGTTTCTTGACTGTAGGGAGAAATGCAGTAACCGGTTCTGCAGCCTTCAAGTTTACCAACGGTGTGCACTACGGGATGTACTTTACCATTGCTTTAACAGTAATCGGCTTCATCGTTGCCTTGTTCGTTAAGGATGATGGTAAGTATACTGATTAGAATTGGAGGTTGAATGTAAGTCGTTAATCGCTCCTGTTTGGAGTGGTTGATGCCTTTTTTGACAATTTAAGATAATTGTTCTAAGTGTATAATTTTTTATGGTAAGTTGAATAAATAATTAAAAAAGCCCAAGTCCTTTGAATTTGGACTTGAGCTCAAACAAAAAGACCAGTAGTCTGATGTTAAGAACAAAAAACACATTAGAAGCTGGTCTTTTATGAATTCAATTGTAACTGAAATCGCAAATATTATAAAGTCTGAAGATAATTATATTAAGCGTGAAAGAAAAATAATCTGTTTCTTCTTAAACCTGATTAAGGAAATCATGGCCTTGGCTTTAGCTAAAGTTGATGATGAAATGATTACCAAGGTTAAAGCACAGGGCTATCAGATTGATAAGAAGAATGAGCGCTCAATCAATATGGCTTTTGGCGAAGTTAGGTATGTCAGAAGAAGATATGTCTGCCCAGGCAAACAAGCAAGATATCCCTTGGATGAATTAATGGGCTTTGACAAATACAAGCGCTACAGTATTTTAGCAGTCAAAAACATCTTAGAAGTAAGCAGCGTTGCCACTTATCGCAATACTGCTCTAGCAGCCAATTGCCTGTCTGGCTTTAATATTAGCCATATGCAGGTGGGCAATTTAGTAAAAATGGCCGAGAAAAATATTAAAGCGGGCCAAGAAGCAGATTCAAGATATGATGCCGCAGGCACTAAGAAAAAGGTCCCAGTTTTGTATCTTGAAGGCGATGGCGTGGTGATCAAAGGCACTAAAAGCCGGTTGGAAACATACGATGGCGTATTTTACAATGCAAAGTACTTAATTGAAAAATTGGGTAGGCTTTGTGATTATATTCTTTTTGATTGTGCTTGGGGAGGTTATGAACAATTTGTAGATGTTTTGCGCGACTTGTCACCATTACAACTGTCTTACGGTCCAGATGATCCAGGTATTCTAGTAACGCAATCTATTCATAAACAGCAAGCTGGAATTGCTCAAGCTTCTCAAATTCTTAAAAAGGATGGTCATTTGAAAGGGCAGAAGCGTTATGTTGACCATAAGCACTTCAATCATGCATATCTTAAATATGTAACCAAAAGTTATTCTTATCCAATTTATTCTTCCTTAGTTGTAAATGCGAAGATGGCAAATTCACCAGCTTGCAAATCTTGGTGGGACGATACAGTTAAACTTTCAATTAAATTTAGAAAAAGATTGCTAAAGGAAAGTAAGCTTTTTAAACCGTTAGTGCCTTTAAAAATTAATCGCAAATTGCAATAATAAATTGAACACTTTTGGTTAAGCTGTTTGATAGATTTGATCCAGTTCTCTTTCAAAGAGTTCATCTGGTGTATGATAAGCCAATATCTTTCTTGGCAAGGAATTACACCAAGTTTCAATGTTAATGATTTGTTGGAGAGAATAGTTATGGATATAGTCGCCTTTAGGAATGAATCTGCGAATAAGCCCATTATGTCTCTCTACAGTTCCTTTATCACAAGAAGTATATGGATGAGCATAATAAACCAAGGTTTTGGAAATATCTTCCAGCTGAGATAGATCCGCAAATTCAGAGCCATTGTCAGTCGTAATAGTTTTAAAGATATCATTCCAATGCTCACTGTATTGCTTACGCAAGCTTTTAAAGGCATTCATTACGCTGGCTGCTGTCTTATCTGGAATCTTAATAATTAAAAATTCGCGACTCATGCGTTCGGACATGGTTAGCAGCACTTCGTCGTCCTTGGTTTTATGGCCTAAAACAAGGTCACACTCCCAATGCCCAAACACATTGCGTTTATTAACTTCCTGTGGTCGTTGCTCAATACTGCGGCCTAGCTTCTTCTTATTTTTACGAATGCTATGAATTTTGGTATTGCGTTTGAGCTTTTCTGGCAAATCGTAGTTGTAGATGCTTAGCAGACCTTGATCGACATAATTATAAAGCGTCCTGGTGCAGACAATATCGTTGCTGGTAAATTCCCCTACAGCAGTGCAGCGATTACTGCAGACATCGAGTGACCAGCCATCTTCAAAAAAGTGCTGTTGGACGTAATCAATAAACTTATGCTTCTTAAGAAAATCCGATTTGCGTCCACAGTATCGACGATTGTTTTGATAAACGCTTTGGCCTTGCTGGGCTTTATAACGTTTGATATTGCCGTGATACAGCTTAACGGTTCCTCGCTTAATCTCATAGTGAATTGTACTAGGAGAACAACCGATTTCTCGTGCAATGGAGCGTAAAGAGCAATGATCTTTCAAACGAGTTTGAATAATAACCCGCTCTTCAAGCGATAGATGTGTTCCTTTTTTACGCTTGTCCATGATAGAATGTAGTGAGTCCATTTTGACCTCCGTAGATGTTTTTGTGGTTATTAACATTCTATCAAACAGGTCCAAATGGACTTTTTATTTTCTACAAAGTGTTCAAGTTAATTTTACAATCGGCGTTTAAAAATTAATGGCAAAAAATGGCAAGATATTTCTACAGAAGTGTTAATGCATGATAAGCAAGCCTGGAAATTAAGTCCTTCTGATGATTGGCATGGATTTAATAAAATCGACGATAATGAAGTGGTTTTGAGCCCGTTAAAATTAACAGTTCTTAATCCAGGTATTGATTTAAGTGGTGAAGAATATGCTGAAGAAGGGATTCCAGGGGTTATTCTTGAAAATTATCTTCACGAAGAACATATTATTCCAGAAAAATCTGATATATATTCAACACTTTATTTAATTACTCCTGGAGAAAGTAATGTTGATATGGAGACTTTATTTGATGCATTAATGAGGTTTGAGCATGCTTATTTGGATAAACAACCATTATCTGAAGTGATGCCACAATTAGTTAAGAAATTTCCTGATCGCTATAAAGGATATACTCTTTACCAGCTTTGTCAGGAAATGCATCAATATTATAAGCAGAATCATATCTTTGAGCTTGAAAGAGATTTGTTTCTTAAGACAACCTTTCAAGATTATGTAATGAAGCCTGGCCAAGCTGATTTCGACTTTAATGAAAATAAAAGTCAATTAGTAGAGCTTGATAACTTAAAGGGAAGAATAGCGCTAGAAGGTGCATTACCATACCCACCAGGTGTCTTTATCGTTGCACCAGGAGAAAAATGGCAACAAATTGATATTGATTATTTCAAAATTTTACTTGGCGCGGCAGCTACTTTCCCTGGTTTTGAGCCAGAAGTTCAAGGTGTTTATAAAGATTCGGGTAAAATTGTTGGAGAGGTATTAAGGAAATAAGAAAATATACTTCTATTTTGAATAAGCATTATTTTATGTTGGTTTTAATTTCTAATTGAGTTATTTTAAAATGTTTTTGCTAGAAAAAAGGCACTATTATATCGGCAGATGAGTAAATTAATTACTGAAACTGAATTAAGATTTAACGTAAAGACTGTTAGTGTTGAAGACATGACCAACATGCTTGAAGATTTAGGTTGGAAAGAAAACTAAGAGTCAAAATAAGAAAAATTCTAACTACGATGCAGTAGTAAAGTCACATCGCAATATCGATCAACTAAGAAAGCCAGTGTAGGTAAGTTAACCTATGCTGGTTTTTGGTTTACTAATATTTTAGCTAATAATTTGCACATGATTTATTGTTTCCAAAGACAGCTTAGATCCTGATACAATAATTGTTTCTTGATCGTAATAACCTTCCACAAAACCTTTAATATCAGGTGATAAATTACCATTTTCATCTAGGTCTTTTAGTTGAAGTGAGATCAGTCTATGATTACAAAAGGAATCTAGCAGAATTTCACTAATTTTATCGACAGTCATTTCAGACTTTTTAAAATAATTAGTATTTCTTTCAATATTGCTCTTGCTAATTTTTACAGTATGATCACTCAAAAAGAAACCAGACCATTTCTTCATGCCAGAATCCTGATAATTACGAAAGAACTCATCTAGTTTTTGGTCGAATGCATTTTTATTCATAAGCATTACCACCATTATGTCCACCAACTAATTTGCTACGCTGGATAGCTGTTGCACCTTTGGATAGACTGGATGCTTTAACTACTGCCGAAAAGCCGTACTTTTTACGCAATTTGTCTACTACATGGTCAAGCTTGTATCTTTTGATCTGTAGTTCTGGATCTTCCAGGATATTTAACTGCATACTGTGGTCGGGAACGAGCTCGCTATAGCTAACGCCAATACAGCGTACAGCTTCACCTCGCCAATTTTTTCTAAAAATAGCTAGTAAAGTTTGTACAAGTTCATGATTAACATTAGTTGGAGTGATTTTTCTTTGAACATTAAAACCATCACGATCATTATCATAATCTAGTTCTGAAAAGGAGAAGCCAATATAAAGACTGACCTTGCCTGCACACAAATTATGTGCTCGAATTCTAGCTCCAACTTGTTCGCCGATTTCTCGAATGACAATTTCGATTTCTCGTTGCTGAGAATAGTCCCTTTGTAAAACCTGTGAGTTGCCATAGCTTTTAGTTTTTGGGTGATACTTATGACTGATAATACTGCGATCAACGCCCCAGCTTTCCGCAAATAGCTGCTCACCAATAATACCAAATTCTTTCTTGAGAATGGCTGGATCAGTGTGCGCCAGTTGGTAGACATTATTAATGCCAATTCTACGTAAATGATTAGCAGTGCGAGTATTAATTCCCCAAACGTCTTCTAATTTTGGAATACGCCAGATCGTATCTGGAACATCGATGTAATGCCAGAAGGCAACCATAGATTTATTGTGCTTAGCCTCGTTGTCCATGGCAAGTTTAGCTAATAAGGGATTTTCACCAATACCACAAGTTGTATAAAGCCCTAGAGTATCGTGAATATCTTTTTGAATTTTATGAGCAACATTATATGGATCATTACCAAATAGTTTCCAAGAGGTTGTCATATCAATCATGCCTTCGTCGATTGAGTACATATGAATATCTTCATCAGCTGCATATTTACGAAAAATATCGAGTACCTGCATGCTGCGTTTGATATAAAGATTCATATGTGGATCAACTAGCATTAAGTCTGGTGCTTCTTTTTTAGAGGGTAAGTTTCTAGCTCTCATGACATTGTGTAGGTTATATTTTTTCTTAGCTAGAGGAGAAGCAGCCATAATCAAGCCTGATCCCCAGGGAGCATCTGGCTGTCTTGAAATAACCACTAGGCAAGCTTTCATAGGATTAAGGCCTAATCGTAGGGCTTCGCATGATGCGAAAAAGCTTTTGTTATCAATCATAAAAATAATACGATGAGGTTCGTACTTGAAATCATACATAATACCGTCCGCCTTTAGTAAACTGCACGAACTAACGTGCGCACATTTATATTATATAAACTTTTGTTCGTGCGAACAAGTGGGCATTTTATTTTTTGATTATGAATTGAGCGGCGAAACTATAAAATGATTTGTGTAAAAATAAATACATTTTTATTTGACTATTTGGAACGTTCCAACTACAATGTAATTAGTTACTTAAGAAAGCGGTTACAAAAAATGAGGAATGATTATGAATAAAATTATTAAAGGAGATACATATCGCTTTACAGTTATTACTGATTCATTAATAAGAATCGAACAAGATAATAATGGTATATTTGAAGATCACCCTACAACAGCTGTATTACATAGAAATTTTGAAAAGGTTAATGCAGAGATATTAAAAAATCATAATAATCACATTGTTGAGATCATAACTGATGCTTTTCATTTGTATTATGATGGTGGCGCATTTGCTCCTGATACTTTATATGCAGATATCAAAGTATCACAAGCATTACATGTAAGCAGATGGCATTTTGGTACTGAGAATGCAGAAGGTACTAACAACCTAAAGGGAACTGCTAGAACTTTGGATAGAGCAGATGGTGAGATTCCTTTAGAGAATGGGATTATGTCTAAGGATGGATATAGCTATTTCGATGATTCTAGTTCGTTTATTTATGATAAGAAGAACGATAAGTATTGTCCAAGAAGCAATGATTCAGTAGATGGATACCTGTTTACTTATGGGCATGCATATCAGAAAGAGCTTCAAGATTTTTATGAGTTAACTGGTAAAACGCCTTTAATTCCGAGATTCGCATTAGGAAATTGGTGGAGCAGATATCATCCGTATACTCAGGAAGAGTACAAAAAATTAGTAGAAACATTTGAACAAAAGAAGATTCCAATTAGTGTATCAGTTATTGATACTGATTGGCATAGGGAAGATGACGTTCCTGCTAAATATGGTTCACCATGGACTGGTTTTACTTGGAACAAAAATCTGTTTCCGGATCATATTAAGTTTTTAAGTTGGCTTCATCAACATAATAAACACATTGGATTAAATATTCATCCGGCTGATGGCATTAGAGCTTTTGAAGATCAATACCCAGTGGTAGCTAAAGACATGAATTTGGATACTGAATCGGAAGAACCTGCTGCTTTTGATCTAGAAAACAAACAGTTTAGAGGAGCTTACTTCAAAGATGTATTACACCCACTAGAAAATGAAGGAATTGACTTTTGGTGGATTGATTGGCAACAAGGCTATAGCTTATCTGATAAGAAGTTAGATCCTTTGTGGTTACTTAATCACTATCAATTCGAGGATATTGCTAAGCGCAAGCCGGATGAGGCAATTATTTTAAGTCGATACGCTGGTGTAGGATCTCACAGATATCCACTAGGATTTTCAGGAGATACAGTTATTTCTTGGAAATCATTAGCCTTTCAGCCATATTTTACTTCTACAGCTTCAAACATTGGCTACACGTGGTGGAGTCATGATATTGGTGGTCATATGATGGGTGAATCTGATGGTGAGCTAACTACTAGGTGGTTACAATTCGGGGTATTTAGTCCAATAACAAGACTTCATTCTTCAAATAATTTATTCTCTGGTAAAGAGCCATGGAACTTTAGAATGGATTATGAAAAATATCAAGAAAAATTCCTTCGTTTACGTTCTAAGCTAGTTCCGTATATTGATACTGCTAATTATCAAACTCATGAAAATGGTATTCCAGTTGTAAAGCCACTTTATTATGACTATCCAGAGTCGGATGAAGCGTATGAAAATAAAAATGAATATTTATTTGGATCAGAAATGTTAGTGTCGCCAGTAACTAGGCCACATGATAAGGCGACACAAGAGGCTTACAGTACTACCTGGTTACCTAAAGGAGAATGGGTAGATTACTTCAACCATCTTTTGTATAAGGGTGATACAACTATTAAAACTTATCGAGATTGTAGTCAACTCCCTGTTTTTGTTAAGAAAGGAAGCTTGATTGTAACTAATCCTGACTATATGGAAGATATTGACAAATTACCTGAAACATTAGATGTTGAAATCTTTCCAGGTAAGAATAGTAGTTATTGTCTAGTTGAGCATATAAAAAATAAAATAGCTAAAACAACATTTGAATGGAATAATCAAACTCGTATTTTAACGATTAATGTTGATGATCCAGCAGATATTATCCCTGAAAGCAGACAGATTCATCAAAAAATAATTAATTATCAAAAGTCAGATGTAATTAAAGAAGCGTATCGAAGACTTCAAACGGCACAAACTAGTTTTGAGCTGAAACAGAAGCTTTACTTAGCATTTTCTTCAGATAAATATCAATACGCTAATTTTATCAATATGTTAAACAACATTAATGATGAGAATCTAAGAAACAGTTTAAGTGAATTAGCATATTCCAGAGAGGCATATCATGAGTAGAAAACCTACTATGAATGATGTGGCTAAACTCGCTGAAGTAGGAAGAGGCACAGTTTCTAATTATATTAACGGTCAAAAAGTAAAAGAGGAAAATAGATTAAAAATTCAAAAGGCTATTGATGAGTTAGGATATGTACCTAACTTACAGGCTAAAGAATTAAGAACATCGATAAATACTGAGGTTGTATTTATTGTTCCAACTAATTGGACGCCATTCTTTTCTGAAATGATTTTTTATATGCAAAAACATCTCGGTCGATTTGGCTATAAGATGATTTTGGAGAATTCACATAGTAGTCCCGAAGAAGAAAAAGATATTTTACAAATGGCTGCTTTGAATCAGGTGGCAGGTGTAATTACTATGTCTTATTCTGATCTTTATAATTTTATAGATTTTAAAAAGAAACTGAACTTGGTATCTATAGAGCGATTTGTCGCACCGGAGGTGCCATTAATAAGCAGTGACAATAAAGCAGGTGGTAGATTAGCAGCAAAAAAACTTATTGAAATGAAAAAGAAAAATATCCTTTTAATTAGACGAGATGTGCATCATTATAATGCAACAGATATTAGAGCAAAAGCATTTAAGGAATACATGCGGGGTAAAAAAGTTAAAGTAGATGAGTTTTCTGCTTCGCTTAAAGATACATATCGGCAAGAGATTGTGGAGTTCTTAAAACAAAAACTAACTTCTAAGCAGTATGATGGTATTTTTGCCGTGACCGATGAATACGCTCTGGTTGCTAAAGAAGCAATAGGTGTGATTCAGCCTGATTTGCTAAAAGAAATCGAAATTATTGGTTTTGATGGAGCAAGGGGGTCTAAAGAATCAAGAATAAAAGTAGATAGTATTCAACAGCCAATTGAGGATATTGTTAAAGAAGCAGTGTCCGTTCTTATTCGAAAAATTAAAGGGGAAGAAATAGGTAATAACTACAAAAAAATACTACCTGTTTCATTTGTAAAAGCTGAAAAGCTAATGGGAGAATAAATCATGAAATTATGGAAAAAAGTGTTGATGTGTAGTTCAGTTGTTTTAGCTGGGTTAACTTTAGGTGCATGTAGCAACGATAATAGTAATTCAACTTCATCCAATGATAATAAGAAGCCTATTACGTTGTGGGTTGCTACTGATTATGTTCCTTGGTATAAGACTTCAGTTAAACAATTTGAAAAGAAGTATCCGCAATATAAAGTTAAAGTTGCTCAAAGTCCTAATGGTACGGCAAACGCTAAAACTGATGTTGGTAAGGATCCAACTAAGGCTGCCGATGTATTCGCTGTTCCCAACGATCAGTTAGGATCCATGGCTGATGCAGGATACATTAACCCATTATCTCCTAAAGATGTAGCAAACATTAAGAAGAATGATACTGCTGTAGCATATAAGGCATCTCAATGGAAAGGTAAGTTGTACGGCTATCCATACACTGCAGATGTGCAATTCTTGTATTACAACAAGTCAAAATTATCAGCTTCAGATGTTAAAGATTGGGATACTTTAACCAAAAAAGGAGTAGTTGCAACTGATTTCTCTAATGCGTATAACATTTGGCCAGTAATGTTTTCAGCAGGTACAAAGCTGTTTGGTGACAGTGGTGAAGACCTAAAAGGTTCAACAATGGATAGCCAAAATGGTGTTAATGGTTTGAAGTGGGTTGCAGAACAAAAGAATAATAAAGGCGTAATGCAAACCACTAATGCATTGAACCAGTTAAAACTTAATCATGCGCAAGCCATCTTAGATGGGCCATGGGACGCACAAAATGTTAGAAAGATTCTAGGAAAGAATTTTGCAGTTGCTCCATATCCAACAATTACTATTAATGGACACAAGAAGCAAATGCAGGCATTCTTAGGAATTGGTTGTTTTGGTGTCAACTCTCATACAAAGAATGTTAAAGCAGCTAATGCATTAGCTGAATTTTTAACTAGCAAAGAACAACAATTGATTGTACACACTAAGACAGGTGAGACTCCTGTAAATAAGGCTGCACAAGCTACAGCAGCCGTTAAAAATGATAAAGTCGCTGATGCTGTTATGACTATGTCAAAGCCTGGTTATTCAGTAATTATGCCAAAGATACCACAAATTACGACATTCTGGAATGAATCAGCTCCACTTCTTAGCGGTGTCTATGATCATAAAGTTAAACCTGCACAATATAGAGCTAAGTTGGCTAAATTACAAAAAGATATTTCAAAGAAATAAATATTTTATTTAATTTAAGTCATTTCTATAAACAGTATTAATAAAAGCATTTTAGAAAAGTCAATAAATCAACAATTTAATGACATTGTTGATTGTTGGCTTTTTTGTTATTTTAGTAAAATTAAAAAAATATAAAATAAATATTGCTTATCTAAAAAATAGATGATATTATTTATTAAATTTCTTTAACGAGATTTAATAAAACTTACAAAATTAGATAGGGGATGCAAGTATGAGCAATTTAACAAATCCAAATTATCATAAAGATCTGTCGTTTTTATTTAAATCAGTGGATCGATTGGCAGCTTTAGAAACACAAAAGAAGGCCGATACGATTATTAGTGTTCGCAAGAAGTGGGTAGCTGCCGCAATGATTGCTCTTGCTTCTGGATCTACCGTTTTATTAACTAGCAATACTGTTAATGCTGCAACTTCAGATGCTAACTCTGAAGTGCAGGTAACAGCACAAAATCAAAACACAACAGAGAATAAGACGCAAGCTGGAGATACAGCTAATAACCATGATACTGAACAAAATGTTACAGTGCAGGCTAATTCATCTCAACAAAGTAATCAAGAAACTAATACAACTGATCAGAACAATACACCGGAAAATAATAATCAAGTACAAGCACCGGCCAATCAGGCTGATCATGTTAAAGGAAATGTTCAATCTGCATGGGACCAAGGGTATAAAGGTCAAGGTACTGTAGTAGCTGTTATTGACTCAGGAGCTGATCCAAGTTATAAAGATTTTCAAACAATGCCTGAGAGTCCTAACCTCTCAAAGGATGATGTTCAGAAAAAGATTGAACAGCAGGGTTATGGAAAATATGTAAATGAAAAGTTCCCATATGTTTATAACAATGCTGATAGAGACAATGATTACATTACTTCTGATGACACTAACTCAAATGATTCTCCTCACGGTCAACACGTTTCAGGTATCATTGCTGCTGATGGAAAACCAGATGGTAATAAAGAATACGTTGTCGGTGTTGCTCCAGAAGCTCAATTGATGCAATTGCGTGTTTTCGGTCAGTTCTCAGATGAAAAAACTGATGATATTGCTAAGGCTATTTACGATGCTACTAATTTAGGTGCGGATGTAATTCAAATGTCCCTTGGTCAAGGGGTTGCAGATCAGCAATTAACTAATATTGAACAAAAAGCTGTTCAATACGCAATTGATCATGGTGTTTTTGTTTCAATTTCTGCATCAAATAATGGTCATTCAGGTTCAGTTGATAATACAAGTAATGTGGCTTCTGTAGAAAGTTATGAATCTGGAAGTGCAGATGGTAATTATGAACCACTTAATTCAAGTACAGTGGCCAATCCTGGTGCCTCTAAAAATGCATTAACAGTTGCTGCAGAGACTTCAGCTACTGGTAAAGATAGTGACATGGCTGGATTTTCATCTTGGGGACCGGTACAAGACTTTACTTTAAAACCTGATTTGGCTGCTCCAGGGTATCAAGTCGTTTCTACCGTCAACAATAATAATTACCAAACAATGAGTGGAACCTCAATGGCTGGTCCATTCGCAGCAGCAAGTGCTGCACTGGTAATGCAACGGCTAAAGAAAACTAATCCTGAATTAAAAGGAGCGCAGTTGGTTGCTGCTACTAAAGCTCTTTTAATGAACAGTGCTAAACCTCAAACGCAAAATGGGTATACTACACCTGTTTCTCCACGTAGACAGGGTGCCGGACAAATCGATGTTGGTGCTGCGACTTCGAATCCAGTTTATGTAATTGCTGATGATGGAACAAGTTCAGTCTCACTTCATCAAGTTAAAGAAAACACTCCATTTACTTTAACTTTCCATAATCTAACGGACCAAGAACAAGTTTATACTTTTGATGACTTTGGTGGTGGATATACTGAACAAAGGGATAGCAATACTGGAGTTTATCATGATGTTCAATTAGCGGGTGCACGTGTTTATGGTGAAAATTCATTTAGTTTAGCTCCTAAAGAAACTAAACAGGTTACGTATTCTTTAAATCTAAATGGCTTAAACAACAATCAATTAGTAGAAGGTTTTTTAAGATTTACCAATACTAATGATAAATCTACAGTTTCAGTACCATATTTAGCTTACTATGGTGACTTAACCAGTGAAAATGTTTTTGATCAAAATGCTAATGAAGAACACCCCGACATCCAGGGAAATCGATTCGTTAATGAACAAAGTTATCCTCGTGGTGTTGCTGATCAAGAATCATTAAAGCAACTTGTTAATGTAGAAGGCGATTACAACTGGCAAGAAGTTGCAAAATTGTATGAAAGCGGAAAGGTAGCCTTCTCACCAAATAACGATAATAAGAGTGATCTTCTTAAACCATATACTTATTTGAAACAAAATGTTAAGGATTTAAAAGCTGTGGTCCTTGACGCTCAAGGTAATGTCGTAAGAGTTGTTGCAGATGTGCAAGGTGTAGATAAGTCTTATGATGAAAACGGGGTAACTAAAGATGCAAGCTTATCAGTTTCAATGAGAGATAATCCTGATGCGTTTGAATGGGACGGCAAGGTATATAATAGTAAAACTGGTCAAATGGAAGTTGCTAAAGATGGTAATTATACTTATAGATTAGTAGCTACACTTTGGAATGAAGGACCTCATCAAGTGCAAACTGCAGATTTCCCTGTAGTAATTGATACTGTTGCACCAACATTGTCTAATGTGAAATATGATGAAGCCACGAATACTTTAAGCGGTGAATACCAAGATACTGGGGCTGGCTTTACTAATTATTCATATGCGACAGTTACAGTTAACGATAAAGTCTTCGGCTATAAACTTAGTGATAGCCAGTCGGCTTTTGATAATGCTGAAAAGACAAAAGGACATTTCAGTTTTGCTTTGGACAAGAATGCGGTTGCTGCGTTATCAAACGCTGAAAATAAGGTAAGTGTTGCCTTGAGTGATGTGGCTGATAATACTGCAGTTTACAGTGTTGATGTAGCAGGAAAAGATATTAATGAACCTGCAGTCAGTGTTTGGAATGCTACTAATGGATTAGCATTTGATCAAAATTCTACTAGTTACAATAATGATACTAAGACTTACACGTTAATTGGTGGAGCAAATCAAGATTTCTATTTGAATGGTAAATTAGTTCAGGTTCAAAATGGTCAGTATTCTGTTCCTGTTGATGTCAATTCAACTAACTTGGTATTTAGCACTGATGCTACTGGTAAAAATGTGTTAAAGAATTTCTCAACTGTAACTCCAAAAGCATTCTTTAATTGGCAAGTTACTGACACTTTTGCAGGTAACTTTGGTGTTTCAATCAACTCTGTTGAAACTAATCGAAAAGATGATGTAGTTGTTCAAGCTGCTGTACCTAAAGGTGAAAATGTCCAAGCTTTTGCTAAAGATTACTTTACAGGTGAATTATATACAGGTGAAGTTAATGATGGGGTAGCTACATTCCATGTACATACTTCAATTAATGGTGGCAGGCGTGCATTATTAACTGGTTGGACTGTTGTTAATGGACCATCTTACAATGATAAGCAAGAAACTAGTCAAAGAGGCGTAGCAAGTTCAAATCACCTAGGTGTTTACTATGAAGTAGATGCAGCTGATCGTCCAGTTTATACTAACCGTAATCAGTTAGGTGTTGAAGTAAAAGACGAGGCAGCAAATGTGGATGCATTTGGTCCAGGAGCATATCCAGGACATGCCCCATCTGATTTGACGACTAGAACAGCTCCTAATCCAAACATTCATTTTGATTATATGAATGATAATGATACTACTCGTTTTGGTCAAAACGCAGTATTAAAGGGTTACTATGATCCCACTACAATGAAGTTTACGGTAACTGGTAATGTAGACGATAATGTAACTAGCTTAACTGTCTTGAGTGATAGTTCCAATGAAAATGACCCTGCAAATCAAGTTAAACTAGATCAAAATGGTAAGTTTAGCTTTGCCGTGACTGCAAATAGTACTGGTCAACGTCCAATTGCTTATCTTTATAGGACGAAGGACGGTCAAACTGTTCGTGGTACATTAAATCTTATCTTAGACACAGTAAAACCAACTCTTGAAGTCAACCAAGTTAATGGTAATGAACTTGAGCTTTGGACTAATAATCCTAAATTTGTTTTATCAGGTAAGGTAAATGATAACTTGGATGGTTATAGACTCTACGTTAATGGTAATAACATTTATCGTGAATTCTTAAACTCAGGTTATAATCGTTTAGAAGGTTTGAATACTGATACAGAGTTGACAAATCCATATGGCGATCATGAATTTGAGCAAGTTGAAAATCTTAACGATAATAATGATCAACCAACTACTCATGTTTTTACTGTTAATGTAGTAGATCAGACTGGGAATACCGTCACAAAGAAACTTACTGTGCACTTTGATCCTAACTATGTAGCACCAACAAGCAATAGTAGTACAGTTGATACAGCTGATACAGTTGGTGTTAATGCTACTCAAACAAATAATGGAACTGAGCTTACAGCCTCAGTTGATCCTTTAGTAGGTAAATCATTTAAATTATTGCATAATGCATATCTTTACGATCAAAATGGTGAAGTTGTTTTGACTGATGTTGAGAATGCTAAGAGTTTGCTCAAAAAAGGACAGACAATCGTTGCATTGGATAATGCTAAAGTAACACTTATCAATGGCGTTAAGTTTTATAGAGTAGGCAACAATACTTTTGTTAAAACAGCAAATACTGTTCTTCAAGCACCTAAGAGACTCAAGCTGACTCACAATGCTTATGTTTACGATCAAAAAGGTAATGTTGTCAAAAAGCATGGCAAGAAAGTTTTACTTAAGAAGAATCAATGGATTAGTGCATTGAACAATGCAGATAAATATGTAATCAAGGGTAGGTTATATTACAAATTAGCTGATGGTCAATTTGTAAAAGTGGCTAATACTGTTACTAAAAAAGCTAAGTTACGAAAAACTGTAGTGAGTTAGAAATACAGATAAATAGTCAAGTATTGTGATTTTGCAATGCTTGACTATTTTTGTGCTTGTAGTTTGTTTTGAATTTTCTTCTGTCTATGACGAATAAGCTTAACGATTTCAAAGTACATTTTTTGGAGAATAACATATTAGCACATAAGCGAGAAACTAAACTAATGAGAAGAATTTAGTTATAATATTTATGTAAGCGATTTCTGTAAAAGTAGATTAAAAATCTAAACATAGAAAGAAGGGTACTTGATGAAGAAAATTATTAATGATCCACACGACGTGGTGCCAGAAATGGTTGATGGAATGACTAGATCATATCCGCAATATATTGAAAAAATTGAAGGAACTGAAGCTGTCGTTCGCGCAGATAAAGCATCAATGAAAGATAGAGTCGGAATTATCAGTGGTGGCGGATCAGGTCATGAACCAACTCACGCTGGCTTTGTCGGTGAAGGGATGCTCAGTGCAGCTGTTTGCGGTCAGGTCTTTACTTCACCTACGCCAGATCAAATATATGCAGCTATTAAAGCTGTTAACCAGGGTAAAGGCGTCTTCATGGTTGTTAAAAATTATTCAGGTGATGTCATGAACTTTGACATGGCTAAGGATTTAGCAAGTATGGATAATATTCCTGTTAAATCAATTGTAGTTGACGACGATATTGCCGTTGAAAATAGCCTTTATACTCAAGGAAGACGCGGGGTAGCTGGAACCATTTTTATGCATAAAATCCTTGGTGCAGCTGCTGAACAGGGAGCTAGTCTTGATGAGATTGATGCTTTAGCTAAAAAGGTTTTACCAAATATCAAGACAATTGCTGTAGCTCTTTCTGCAGCAACTAATCCAGAAGTTGGTAAACCCGGCTTTATCCTGAAAGAGGATGAAATTGAGTATGGTGTTGGCATTCATAGTGAGCCGGGCTATCGTCGTGAAAAAATTAAGCCTTCAAAAGAATTAGTTGATGAATTAATTGGTAAATTGAACGATGAAATGCATCTTGATAGTAGCAAGAAATACGCTTGTTTAATTAACGGCATGGGTGCTACTCCATTAATGGAACAATATATTTTCTCAAACGATGTCTTAAATAAATTAGAAACTTTTGATATTGAACCTAGTTTTATGAAGGTCGGTAATTATATGACTTCAATTGATATGGCCGGTATTTCACTTACGCTTTTTGAAATTCAGGATGATAAATGGCTAGATTATTTGAATTATCCAGTTAAAACAATTGCTTGGTAGAAAGGAAAAACAATGGCATTAACTACTGATACACTAACTATTTGGATGAATAAGTTCGCTGACAAGGTTAATACAAATAAACAATATTTAAGTGATCTTGATACGCCAATTGGTGATGGAGATCATGGCTTTAATATGGATCGCGGGATGACTGCAGTTAAAGAAAAATTAGCTACTAAACCAGCTGATTTAACTTCTGGTTTTAAGACGATTGCCATGGCGTTAATTTCAACAGTTGGTGGTGCATCTGGCCCGTTGTATGGAACGGCTTTTCTGGAAATGGCCAAGAAGAGTGCTTCGACTAACGATATTGGTGAGTTGCTTGATGCTGCACTAGCTGGAATTGAAATGCGTGGTGGCGCTAAGCCAGGTGATAAGACCATGGTTGACGTCTGGAATACTTTAGTACCAGAGGTTAAGAGTGGTAATTTAACTGAGGAAAAAATCAAAGACGCTGTTGAGGCTACTAAGGATATGATTGCTAAAAAGGGTAGAGCGTCATATTTAGGTGAACGGTCTAAGGGACACATTGATCCTGGTTCTCAATCCAGTGGATATCTTTTTGAAGCAATGTTTGAGACGGAGGGCTTGCTATGAGCTTAGGTATAACTTTAGTTTCTCATGTATCAGATATTGCTAACGGATTACCTAAATTGCTTAATCAAGTAGCAAAGGATGTGCCGATTACTGCCGCAGGTGGTACAAACGACAATGATATTGGCACTAGCATGGAAAAGATTATGACAGCGTTTGATGAAAACACTGCAGATGAAATTTTAGCTTTTTATGACTTAGGCAGTGCGAAAATGAACCTTGAAATTGCCATGGAAATGACTGATAAAAAAGTTCATCTCTATGATGCTGCTTTTATCGAGGGAGCTTATACAGCTGCATCACTTATTCAAGCAGGCGTAGGCTTAGACGATATTGAAAAGCAACTTAAACCGTTGATTATTAAAGATTAATAGAAAGAGGGCATTATGTCAGGATTCATAGGAGAGTTCTTTGGAACTTTAGTCTTAATTGTTTTGGGCACTGGTTGTGGTGCTGCAATTAATTTGCAAAAATCGTATGCTAAAGGCGCTAGCTGGCTTTATGTAACTATTGCTTGGGGCATGGCGGTTACATTCGGTGTTTATGTTGCTGCCAGTCTTGGTTCACAGGGGCACTTGAATCCCGCGGTTACCATTGGCTTTGCTATTTTTGGCTTTTTCCCATGGAGCGAAGTTGGACCATACTTGCTGGGTCAATTTTTAGGTGCCTTTGTCGGTGCAGCTTTAGTAGCAATTCAGTTTTATCCTCATTTTAAGGCCACTAAAACATCAGAAGCAGGAAACAATGTTGGGATTTTTGCTACTGCACCAGCGATTAAGAACAATTTATTTAATTTCTTAAGTGAAACGATAGCAACTTTTATCTTTGTTTTTGCGTTACTTAACTTAGGTGATTTTGATAAAGGATTAAAGCCGATTGCGGTTGGTCTATTGATCATGGTTGTCGGTCAAGCTCTTGGCGGAACTACTGGATTCGCATTGAATCCTGCTCGTGATTGGTCGCCAAGATTAGCATATACAGTTTTACCTATTCCTAATAAGTCGTCAGCTAATTGGAGCTACGCATGGGTACCGATGGTGGGGCCAATTGTTGGTGGTGTTTTAGCAGCTGGTTTGCAAGCAGTCTTAAAATGAAAAAATTTCAAATAATACTCGAAGGACGAACATTTTTATGGTGTTTGTCCTTTTTTCAACTTCTAAAAAAATTTGGCGCCTTTTTTGCGTAATAAATATTAGAGGGTTAAACATCCTCAAAAAATTTTTCTAGGAGGACTTTGCATGAGCAAAGATAAAAAACTAAATGTCGCGGAAGTACTGGGCTTTACTGATGATCTGATGTTTCAGAACGTCATGAAGGATCCAGAAATTTGCCGTATGTTCTTGAATGAGGTGCTGCCACACTTGGACATTAAGGACTTAACGGTCCGCACGCAGTAAAGAATCGCATTCAATGGCTGGAGAAGGTTTCGATTCTTGATGTTTTGATCACCGATAGCCGGGGCAGGCGCTACAACGTTGAGATGCAGGTTGCCAACAAAAGAGACATGGATAAGCGCGCCAGACAGTATCTATTTAAGCTAATGGAGGACGGCTTTTTGCGGCGAAGACAAGAATATGAAGAATTGCATGCGGCTTATGTGATCTTCATCTTGCCGTTTGACCCAAAAGGAAAAGGCTTGAAGCGGTATAGTTTTGTTTATACTGCCAAAGAAGACCCATCAGTTGAACTAAATGATGGATCTGAGATAATATACTTAAACACCAAGGGAACCAAAGGTAAAGTGAAACCAGGTCTTGACGATCTTTATCGCTTGATTGAAGGCAAGCCAACTTCAAATGGTAAGTTCATTAGCCGAGTTAAGGAGACAATGAATAATTATCGCAGAACCGAAGAATGGAGGAAACACGTCATGAACACGGAAGAAGTCGCAGAAGCAGCAAAGCAGCTCGGAATGGAAAAAGGCCTGATCACCGGAGTGCAAAACTTGATTTCTGTTTTGCGTGATTATGGTGAAGACAATCAAAATATTTTACAACAGCTTAAGCAAAAGTATGGCAATACTTTCTCCGATAAGCAGTTAGAGGATTTCTTGAAGCAAAGCTAATCTTCTAATAAACCAAAATAGCGATAGTACCAACGATTGCGGTACTATCGCTTTTTTTGAAATTAAAAACCTTTTAAAATGGAGAGACATTTTGCTTGAATTTTGTTTGGCATAAAATCCTCACGAATCCCTAAAGTAGAGTAGCAATAAATCTGCTGGCTGGGTATTAATGGAATAGATTTTACTCCGGGATAGTTTTTGGCAGCTATATCCATTAAGAAACCAACACCCATATTTTGTTTGACTAGTTGCAAAGTAGCATCGATACTATCAACAACTAGTTTTTTCTTTGGTTTAAAATTTGTGTTAGTAAAAATTTGTTCCAGGGCAGTTCTAGATAGAAAACGTTTATGTCTCATAATTAAAGGAATATCTGCAATTTGAAATAGATCAATTTCTTTTTGCTTTGCGAGCGGATTATTGCTGGGAACAACGAGATTGTATTGGAAGGTTTCAAGTGTGGTTAATTTAATTCCAGGGAGTTTTTCATTGTCAAGACGAGAAAAAACAATGGCATCATATCTTCCTTCACGAAGATGTTGTTCTAAATAATGAGAATTTTCTTCATGCGTTTCAACTGAAGCTAGCAAATGTCCTTGGTTAAGTTGAGTGATGACGGAAGCTAGCCATTCTTTACCAGCTAACTCAGAATAGCCTAAACGAAAACTGTTTTCGTTTGCTCTTTTGGCTTCTAAAATAATTGATCGTTCTTTCTGAATTAGCCCTTTTGCGTTACGGTATACAACTAAGCCAGCGGGTGATATAGTCATTCTTTTGTGATTGTGGGCCTGAAAAATTAGTTGGGTACCAATTTCTTTTTCAAGTCGCTTAACCATTGAAGAAATAGCTGGTTGAGTTACTCCGAAAAATTCAGCTGTTCTATTATAGTTTTTAGTTTCTACAAGTTTTTGAAAATACTTTAAATCTCTGAATTCCATTTTTAAATAAATATCTATTATTGGACATATAAATTAACCGTTCACAAATACATTATAGATTATAGCATTAACTAAACTCCATAAATATAATTTATCGAAATATATATATCGCTTATCATCAATTCACAAAAATATAAATTTGATTATTTTAGATTACTTTTCACATGTCTAAAGCTCTATGAATTAAGACAAAAAGGTTATTTTGTGAAAAAGCGCTTACAAAATAATGCTTGCACTTTAGTTTTTCACATGATATTTAATACACGACAAGTTGATTTTTATGGGAGATCAAAAAATGAAAAATGTAAAAAATATTAAGTGGAATGCAAGTTATGATGTATTGGTTTTAGGCTTTGGCGGAGCAGGCGGTACTGCTGCTAGATTTGCAGCAGACAATAATGCTCATGTTCTGTTAGTTGATGTAGCTCCTTATGGACATGAGGGTGGTAATACTAGATATTCTGCTCAACATGTAGCCATGGCTCATGATCGTGAAAAGATTGGTAAGTACTTTGATCAATTAGCAGAACCATATTCATATTCAAAGAAGACCATGGATGTTTATCTAGACGGTTTTGTAAATATGCCCGAATACTTTGAAAAATATTTTGGTATTAAGCCATTTATTTGGGGTGATGACTTCCGAGAAGGTGATGCCCTAGATCACAAGGATCACTTATGTGAATACCCAGAATTTGAAGGTTCAGATACTTTTGACTTTGCTTTAGTGCATAACCGCGACTTTGACGCTGGTCTATGGAAAAAGATTCGTAAGGAAGTAGCAGATCGTAAAGATAAAATCGATGTATGGCTTAATTCTCGCGCTTTAGAACTGATTCAAGACCCAGAGACTGATCAAGTTGTAGGTGCAATAGTTGAACGTAACCATAAGAGATACTTTATCCATGCTAAAAACGGTGTAGTTGTTTCAACTGGTGGTTTTGAAAATAATCCACAAATGCAACAAGATTACTTACATATTCACAAGTTGACCCCACTTGGTACTTTATATAACCGTGGCGATGGTGTAAAGATGGTCCAAAGCGTTGGTGCAAAGATGTGGCATATGAGCAACTACGAATCACTTGGAATTATCCCAAGCTACGTGATCGCTGAAGAAGAGGGCACTCGTGGTCGTCAGATCGGGGGCTGGAAGAATGTTAAGTCTGGTTCAGTTATTGCTGTTGCTAATGATGGTTCAAGATTTATGAAAGAAGATGCTAAGTTCCGTCACGGTCACATTTATGATCATGGCGAATACAACATGCCTCATGCTTTTGACAATGCATGGTTAGTCTTTGACCAAAAACAATACCAAAAATTTGTTGAAGAAAAAGAAAGCGGTAAGCTTCGTTACAACAAGTTATTTGATAAGATGATTAATGCTACTAGCGTTTCTGAATTAGCTGATAAGATGAATGTTCCGGCTAAAAACTTGACTGCTACAATAAACCAATTCAATGAATTTGCTAAAAATGGTAAGGATCTTGAATTTGGTCGTGCCACAGATTCGATGGATGAAATCAGTACTAACAAACTTTATGCTCTCAAATTAGCTCCAGCCGTTTTGAACACTCAGGGTGGTGCAGAACATAACGAAAAAGCTGAAATATTGAATAACAATGATCAACCAATTCCTCACCTATACAGTGCTGGTGAAATGGGCGGTATGTGTGTCAATCGTTATCAAGGTGGCGGTAATCTCGCTGAATGCTTGATTTTCGGTAAGATTGCTGGTGAGCAAGCAGCTAAGATGAAGTCGGATACACAAGAAGTTAAACTAGAAAATGCTGTGCCATCGGTTAATGATTTAATAGCTGGGGATAAAATTGACAATATAGAACTAGGTCCAGATCAATATGTTGGTTCTACCGAGGCTGGTATTGGTGGTCGAATTGTGGTTAGAGTTACTTACAAAGATAAAAAGATTAAGAATGTTGAAGTGCTTGAAAATCATGAAACTGAGGGAATTGGAGCAGTAGCTATTCAAAAATTACCTGATGAAATTGTTAAGGTTAATAGTACGGAAATTGATGCAGTCTCAGGTGCTTCAACGACTACTAGAGCAGTTGAAGAGGCGGTTAATAAAGCAATTAAGAAGGCCAAATAGCTAATTTTCACGAAAATGTCTTAGAATATCAATACCTTTTTTCTGATAGTCATTTGGAATAAAGCTCTTCCGCATAGCAATTTGCATATAAGCCCATAACCTTTGATCTGGTATCAAGTGAATAATATGCAAATCTCTTCTATCTTTAAGTGTATCTTCCATTGCTAAAGCAATACCTACATTTTGACTAACTAAGTCGATCATTAGTTGCATAGTTCTAGCTGTAAAAATTATTTTTGGAGAAAAATTACCTAATTTTGCTTCTTGATCTAAGCATTCTCTGGTCAAATATCCTTCTGAACGCGCAATAAAGTCTCGCTCTGACAGCTCAGAAATTTTAACTTGCTCTTTATTAGCCCAAGGATCGTTAAGACCAGTTATTATGACTAATTCTGTTTTATTTAAATTACGAATATAGTAATTTGAGTCGTTAATAGGCACCATCCAAGAATAAATGGCCACATCAATATCTCCATTGGTTAAACTTTCGAATATATCTGCTGATCGCTCTAGATGCGTGTCAAGCATTGACATTATGTTAGCGTGATGAAACTGAGCGATAACCTCAGGAATATACATGCTGCCAGCAACACCAGAAAAAGAGATTCGTATTTTCTTCTCACTGGCATGCATTACATCATAATTAACGCTATTAATTTCATGTAGAAGCTTAACTGATTTATTGTAAAGCAAGTCTCCAGCAGTTGTTGTGTTGAGTTTGCCTTTTCGATTAACCTGTTCAACTAAAGGATCTTTAAAATGCTTAGCTAGACGTTTAACAGCTGCTGAGATCGTTGGTTGAGTAACGTTAAAAAATGTAGCTGTTTTAGTGTAACTACCAGTTTCTATTAATTTGCAAAAATACATTAAGTCTTGATTATTCATCATAAACTCCATTTATAAATATATTTTATATATTGATCTTTTTTGATTATAAGTTATGAACTTCACAATCATTATAAAACTTATTATATTGAGATTTAAAGCAAAAAAATAAATCATTTTATTCACAAATTCAAATTAGCATTTAACGAAATAATGTTATAAATTGTAATCGTCAACAAAAGATAAGCGCTTACAAAGTTTGATTAATAATTTAGGGAGTAGAAAAATGTTAGATAAATTTCAATGGAAGAAATGGATTCTTCCTTTAGTAATTGGAATTGTACTGTGGCTTGTAACACCATTTAAGCCAACAGATATTAGTGTGCCAGCTTGGCATTTATTTGCAATCTTTGTTGCAACTATTGCAGCATGTATTACTAAGCCATTACCAATGATGGCTACCACTTTAATTGCAGTTGTGATAGCAACCTTAACCGGTATATTTAACATGAAAGAAGTGGCGGCTGGATTTGGTAATTCAACCTCTTGGATGGTTGCTATGTGTATGTTTTTAGCAGCTGGATTTATTAAATCAGGTTTAGGTAAAAGAATTGCATATATTTTTGTTAGAACTTTTGGCAAAAGCACTTTAGGCTTAGCTTATGCTTTATCATTTGTAGAAACTGTTTTGGCAATAGGTATTCCAAGCAACAATGCACGTGTTAATGGGATCATGTATCCAATTATCGATGGTCTTTCTCGTGAAATGGGTTCTGATCCTGAAAAGGGAACACAGAGAAAATTAGGTTCTTTCTTAGTGTTTAATGAATATGAAATCAACAATGTTACTTCCGGTATGTTTTTAACAGGTTTGGCAGGTAACATGGTAGCGTTAGGTTTGGCAAAAACACAAGGAATTGAAATTTCTTGGATGGAATGGTTCCTAGCTGCTATTGTCCCTGGACTGATTTCTTTACTTGTTGTGCCATTTTTATTGTATAAAGTTTATCCACCAGAAGTAAAAGAGACTCCAAATGCTCATGCTTGGGCAGATAAAAAGTTAACAGAACTAGGTAAAATGACGGCTGCTGAAAAAATTATGTCATTGGTCTTTGTAGTAGCTATTTTGCTCTGGTTAGTGGGGCCACATATTGGAATTGATGCGACTGAAACTAGTTTTATTGCTGTAGCATTACTTTTAATTACTGGAGTAATTAATACCAAAGATATTCTAAATGAAAGTTTTGCTTGGAATATTTTAACTTGGCTTTCAGTTATTATGCTAATGTCACAAAAATTAATGACTTTAGGCTTTTTCCCATGGTTCTCAAAGACATTGGGTGCAGGACTTAAAGGCATGAATTGGGTATTAGTTTTAGTAGTTCTGTGGTTAGTTTACTTCTACTTACACTATTTGTTCCCAAGTGTATCAACTCAGATTTCAGCTTTGTATGCTGGTTTTTTATCAATTGCTCTAGGTGTGGGAGTGCCAAAAATTATGGCAGCACTAATGCTAGCAATGTGTGGTACAGTATATCTTTCAACTTCTACATATTCTGCGGGCCCTGCTGCAATGGTTTCTTCAACAGGATATATTTCTAATAAGGACTTCTGGAAGTTAAGTGCAATTATTGGTGTGGTATTCAACATTATCTGGCTTGGTGGCGGATTGCTTTGGACTAAAGTTATTGGATACTGGTAAAAATAGGTGAATAAAATGATATATAATTCTTCGTTAAAATGGGACAAAGTCTATGATGTAATTGTTGTGGGTTTTGGTGGTGCCGGTGCAGGAGCCGCAAGATTTGCAGCAGATAACGGTGCTCATGTTTTACTAGTGGATTCGGCTCCAGAAGGTAGCGAAGGTGGTAATACCAGATATGCTGGTGGTGCTTTTGCCTGGGGCAGTAATTTTGATGATCTAAAAGATTACTACAAACAAACTTATTATCCATTTAAATACGATGAAAAAGATTTAGATGCTTTTGTTGAGAATGTTCTTAAGATGAAAGAATATTCTAAAAAGTATTTTGGTATTGAGGCAAAAGCTACAGGAAGAAGACCTAAGGGTGAATATCCTGAATATCGGCATGGGGATGCAATGCAATCGCAAAGTATGACCCAAGGGATGTATAATGGCGGTTTCTGGAAGCTGCTACGTAAGAAAGTTTATGAAAGATTAGATAGAATTGATATTTGGTTTGATTCTCCTGTAGAGCATTTGATTCAGTCGCCAAAAAATCAGACTATTATGGGCGTAGTAATTAATCGTAATGGCAATAAAAGACTGGTTGCTGCTAAAAATGGTGTAGTTCTAAGCTGCGGTGGTTTTGAAAATAATCAAGCGATGGTTCAAGACTTTTTAGGTCAAGGATCTTTGGCTCCAATAGGCTCTTTATATAATCAAGGCAAAGGAATTGATTTAGCTGTCGAAGCAGGAGCACGATTATGGCATATGTCTAACTATGATTCGCACGGTTTATCATTAAGACAGAACGACCCACGTGAAAAGTTTGCCTATATGATTAATTGGAAATCATTGTTTAATGGCTCAATTTTTGTGGCGGGTGATGATGGTACACGTTATTTCCGTGAAGATGAGGAAGATCGTCATGGTTATAAATATAATCATGGCAATTGGATAATGATTCCTAACCAAAATCATCCTCATATTGTAATGGATCAAAGACAATATGAGCAATTGAGTAACGATACTTCTGCGAAGGCAAGTCAAATAAAAGAATTAATTTCTTACGCAATTAAAGCAAATACGATTGAAGAACTTGCTGAAAATATATCCGCTCCTAGATTAAAGCAAGAAGTTGCAGACTTTAATTTCTTAACTGATGTAAAAAAGCGAGATATGTTTCTTCATCGAAAAATTGATACTATGCGTAGTTTTGGAAAAGGACCATATTATGCAATTCCTGTAAGACATAATATTCTTCATACTCATGGTGGAGCTAAAAGAAATGAAAATTGTGAAGTAATTGATTTAAATGGCAAAGTTATCCCTCATTTATATGAGGCTGGTGAATTAGGTGATATTTTTGCTACTAAATATATCGGTGCTAATAGTATTGCTGACTTATTGATTTCGGGAAAGATAGCTGGCGAGAATGCTGCTAAGCCCAAGGATCAAGAGGTTGAATTAGATGCAGTTACTGGTGCCTCTAAAGTTGCTGATTTGAAATCCGATGCTCATACTATGATAGCCAATTTTGATGCTGGTAAAAATCAGGGTATAGGTATCAGTTCAAATGGAATAAGTGATTTACCGATTGTAGTTAGAGTAACACTTAATGATAAAAATCAACTTAAAAAGATTGAAACTCTGCAACAGAAAGAATCACCATCATTAGGAGGAAAAGCAATTCCAGTTTTAACCAAAGCAATGATTGCCAACAATACTACTGATGTAGATACTGTGTCCGGTGCTTCTGTTACTAGTCATGCCTTTCAAGAAGCCGTATCTGATGCTTTGAAACATATTCAAAAATAAAAGTTAATAAACCAAAAAGAGCGATAGTACCAACGATTGCGGTACTATCGCTTTTTGTTTTATTTTGATTTAGAGGGGGAAGATAGAATGATTAATTATCTAAAGTCATAGTAGTTTCAGGATCGAAGAAGTGTGCCTTGTTCATTTCAAAGCCCATCTTGATCTCAGCACCTGGCTTAGTGAAGTCACGTGCGTCGACCTTAGATACTAAGTCGGTGTCACCAACCTTACAATAGAGTTGAGTTTCAGCACCAAGAAGTTCTGAAACAACAACTTTAGCTGTGACAACTTGCTTAGGGAAGCTTTGCAAAAATACTTCCTCAGTGTGCACATCTTCTGGACGGATACCGAAGACTAACTTTTTACCTTCATAACCTTTGTCTTTTAGGATCTTAAGCTTACCTTCAGGAACAGGAATCTCAAAGTCGTGGTGATCGTTGTCGATAATCATACCGTCCTTCAAGGTAACGTTGAAGAAGTTCATCGCAGGTGAACCAATGAAGCCAGCAACAAAAATATTAGCAGGTTTGTTGTAGACCTCCATTGGCGTACCAACTTGTTGCTGGATACCATCTTTAATAATGACAATTCTGTCGGCTAAGGTCATAGCCTCAGTCTGATCGTGAGTTACGTAAATAGTTGTAGTCTTTAATTGTTGGTGCAATTTAGCGATTTCAGCACGCATGGTAACACGCAATTTAGCATCCAAGTTTGACAAAGGTTCATCCATCAAGAAGATAGGTGCATCACGAACAATCGCACGTCCTAAAGCAACACGCTGACGTTGACCACCAGATAAGGCAGCAGGCTTACGTTTCAAGTACTGCTTCAAGCCCAAAATTTCGGCAGCTCTTTGCACCTTTTTATCAATCTCAGCCTTATCGGTATGGCGCAACTTCAAACCAAAAGCCATGTTATCATAAACGGTCATATGTGGGTACAAAGCGTAGTTCTGGAAAACCATGGCGATGTCACGATTCTTAGGTGCAACGTCATTCATCACCTTGCCACTGATCTTCAAAGTACCTTTGGTAATATCTTCCAAACCAGCAATCATTCTCAAGGTAGTTGACTTACCACAGCCTGATGGACCAACGAACACAATAAATTCTTGATCATCAATGTGCAAGTTGAAGTCTGAAACAGAGTACTTGTCATTGCCCTTATACATCTTATATACGTGATCTAAATCTACTTTAACCATTTTTATTTCTCCATTCTTACTAATTATTCATTAATTGCTTTTAATTCAAAAATTTTAGTGTCAAAATCAACTTTTGGCTTTGCCCAATATTCAGCTTCACGTCCGCGATAATCTTCAGTTAGCGGTAAGCCAATATTCATTAATTCGTCACCAAATAATTTGCGCTGACCATTAATTTCATAAAGCTGATTTGGATCAAGACCAGCAAGTTTAACGTGGTAATATCCATTATTCGGTTCACTTAAGCCATAGTAATAACAGATAACCGCATGCTTTTTATCCTTAGAATTTACTTCCCAGGCACCATGTCCAGGATGGCTCGGCTCTAAGCGGTAGAAGTCACCGTTGAAGATTAAGTCGTGGAAACGATGGAATTGCTCAGTTCCTTTCTTTAACTCGTCTTTTTCTTTCTGGGTTAACTTGGTTAGGTCAAATTCGTAGCCGTAAGTCCCAAACATAGCAATGTTAACGCGTGAATGTAGTGGAGTGACACGGCCTGTTTGGTGATTTGGCACAATTGATACATGAGCTCCCATCACAGCAGGTGGATAAACATAAGAGGTACCGGTTTGAATTTGCCAGCGTTCATTGGCATCTGTGTCATCACTGGTCCAAGCTTGTGGGGCGTAGTAAAACATAGCTAAGTCATAGCGACCACCACCGCCAGCACAGGATTCAAACAAAATCTTAGGATATTTGTCCGTTAGTAGTTGATAAAGTTTGTAGACACCTAAGATATAGCGATGAAAGACCTCGCCTTGTTGATCTTTGGGTAAATAATTTGAATAGGGTTCAGTAATATTGCGATTCATATCCCACTTAATGTAGTCAGGATGAATTTGGTCAATAATTTTGCTGATCTTTTTAAATAAAAAGTTAACTGCGGCTGGATTAGTGAAATCGACTAAGTATTGATTTCGACCTTGTGACAGATGTTTTTTACTATTGCCTAGAAGCCAAGAAGGATGCTCTTGATATAGTTTGGTATCCATTGATAAAGCTTCTGGCTCAAACCATAGCCCGAATTTCATGTCTAAATCATGAATTTTTTGAACTAAATGATCCAATCCTTGTGGCAATTTCTTTTTGTCCACTTCCCAGTCACCCATCGAGCCAGCATCACTTGTGCGGTGACCAAACCAGCCATCATCTAAGACAAAGAGGTCACAGCCAATATCTTTAGCTTCTTTGGCTAAGTTGACCAGTTTTTTCTCATCAAAATCATAGTAGGTAGCTTCCCAGTTGTTGATCAAGACAGGACGCTCAGGTTTTTGCCAGTGCTGGTTAAGAATATGTTCACGAATTAAATCATGATAATTGTGACTTAATCCATTAAAGCCTTGATCTGAAAAGCTAAGTACGGCTTGTGGGGTAACGAAGTTAGACATCGGCTCCAAAATCCAGTCAAAGTCGGCATCACCAATTCCAGTCATTACACGAGTTACACCATAAGCGTTAACATCAATTGTTTCTTGATGATTGCCCGAATACATTAGGGGCATTCCAATAACATTGCCTTGATTTTGACTAGTATTTTTGTCAGCTAAAGCAATGAAAGGATCATGAATGTGACCAGTAGCACCACGGACAGAGCCGATCTCTTGAATGCCAGGACGCAGTGGCGTGCGGTTGACGTGACGTTCACGTGCCCAAGCACCATTTAATGTAATTAGATCATAATTGGCAGTTGACAAATCAAAGCTGGCACTTTTTGCGGACAACAGGTGATAATTATTTTTACCAGGATTAAAGAACTCAGCATTTCTAACGATAATATCTAGATCGGCAAAGATTGTGTAGTTAAGCTTTAATTCTAGATTGCTATACTCGTCTTTAAGCAAGATAACTAAAGTTTTGGCATCCTCGTCGGCATAACGAACATGAGGAAGCTCATCATAGCATGGCGCTCCATTTAATATTTGATAGCTGTAATATTGAAAATTGCTGATCTTATCTCCGTCATTATATTTGATTTCAAAAGCAGGCTTTCTAAAATCAGTTGTGCCATAAGTAGGATATTCTTGCCGTCTATGTTCAAGAGAAGCAATTCCTGTTTGGGCAAAGAGCTGACAACCAGATCCTGGCTCATATTCGTCTAAATTAGACAAATCTTCTCTGACGTGAACGGCTTTACCAAAATAAATCGATTCAAGTTGCTTTATTTTAGGCATCACCCGAAAAATATAAGAAATGCAACCGTTTGTTAAATGAAATTCCAACTTTTCTTTGTTGATATAAATTAAATTACTCAATGAAAAAACTCCTTGTTTCATCACCCAAGTGTGGAAGATACTCGTGACCGTATTCAGGTTCAACATAAAGTTGCTTCTTTGATTTAATCCGATTGTATGCGGCCATTTGTGTTTCTGGCGGCACTAATTGATCGCTACCACCGATTTCCCAGATAACTTGAGCCTTAATATTTTCTGCTAAATATTTAATATCGATGTAATCTAATAGGTTAAAGAAATCCTTTTCCTTCTTATGAAGAGGATCGCGATACTTAAACCAGTAGCTTAGCTCACTAAATGCAGTGTCAGGACCATATTGGTATGCTTTGCGATAGTCTGACAGGAAAGGATAGGCAACTTGAACTTTGTAAATTTCTGGTACCAGACCAGCGCAGGCAATTGAAAGACCACCACCTTGTGAAGCACCCTGGCACCAGATCTTCTTTTCATCAACGTGTTCCATTGACATTAAAATGTGCGCTGCTTGATAGAGATCAAGAAATTGACGATAGTAGTAAAGTTTTTTAGGATCCCATTCTTCGACGCCTCTGATGATTAATCCTTGTAAGATATCACCTTTGACAGGAACATTATCTTCTGACAATCCACCTTGCCCGCGGCAGTCAAGTGCTAAGGAAACAAAACCTTCAGCGGCCCAGCCAACCTTATCTTGAAAATCACCACTGTCGCAGTGATAACCATGAAATAGGAGAACGCCAGGATGTTTTCCTTCTATCTTTTTTGGAGTTACGAGTTGAGCATGGACTCGAGCACCACTAATTCCTTTGAAGTATAGATGATAAAAATTAGCGACATGAGAAGGGAGGTTCACTTGTTTCAACTCATAAGTATTACCTAATTTATCTACTTCTTTTTTTCCTTTATTCCAAAATTCATCAAAATCTTTTGGTTTTTTACCAAGACCTAAATATTCTTTAAAATTGTTTACGTTTACCATTTTATTCTCCAACATATGTAAACATTGCGACATTAGTTGCTTTCTTGTATTCGCTTACAATTACTAATATATTGCTAAATTATGGAATGTGTCAAGGAAATTATCAAATATTTAGTATGTAAAATTTTACTGTTTACAATGATTTTACAAAACAAAAAGCTAGGATTATATTAAAGCTGTCAATCAAATTGGAAGCGCTTTTAAAGCGCGAGGGGAATTAGTTTTGGATTATAGAATCGAGGATTTTGTAATGGATAAAGGTAAAATTAAAGCTGCAGCAAAATGTACAGCTGGATTTGCAGCAATTACTGCGTTGGCTCTTGGTCTAACGGGATGTGGTAAAGGTTCAAAAAAACAAACGATAACCTTTATTAATCAAAGAACTGACTTGAAGCAAGATGGTACATGGGATAAATACATAAAAGAATTCCAAAAGAGTCACCCAGACATTGAAGTCAAGGTTCAAGCATTAAATGACTATGCTACTAATATGAAGACTCGTATGAATTCAAGTAATTATGGTGATGTCTTTATGCTACCTGATTCAGTCAATGCAAAAGACTATTCACACTTTGTAGAACCACTTGGTAAAGTAGATAAGCTTAAGTCAAAATATTATGGTATTACTGCAAAGCAATATAATGGTACTGTTTACGGTATGCCATCAATGATTAATGCTAATGGTGTAATTGCCAATATGGAAGTATTCAAGAAGGCTGGATATAAGACATTTCCAAAGACACCGGAAAAGTTTATTCAAGCATTAAAGGACATTAAAGCAAAGGAAAAGGGAGTAACACCTCTATATACTAACTATCACTCAGGATTTGCATTAAGCAATTGGGATAATCAAACAGTTGGGGTAACTGGAAATCCTAACTACTTGAATGAAATGATGAAAATGAAGAATCCATTTGCGCCAGGTAAGCCGATGAACAGCATTTACAATGTTCTTTACACAGCATGTAAAGATAAACTTGTAGAAGGTGATCCAACTACTTCTGATTGGGAACAATCAAAGCAAGACATGGCAGACAACAAGATTGGTGTTATGGTATTAGGTTCATGGGCTTTGGAACAAATTCAAGCCAAGAGTAAAGCTGCAAAGCAAAACATTAAATATGAAGCATTTCCTATGACAGCTAAGAATGGTAAACAATATGTTTCAATTGGGGCTGACTATTCATTAGCTGTTTCAAAGCATAGTAAGAATAAGAAAGCAGCTAAAGAATTTGTTGATTGGTTCGTTAACAAATCAAGTTACGCTCGTGATAATGGTGCCATTCCTACATTAAAGAGTGCTAAGTGGCCAGCAGCTATGCAATCATTAAAGAATGCTGGTGTTGGCATTTTGCAAAATACTCCGGCTCCAAAGGGCGAAGAAGACTTGCTTCAAAGAGTAAATAATGATGCTGAAATTGGCTTCCAAACTACTGAAGATTACAAGCAAAAAATTGTTGACGCTGGTGTTGGTAACAACAAAGAGAGTTTCGCTTCAATCATGAATGAAATGAATAAAAAGTGGAATAAGGCTGTTGACAAAGAAGTTAAGTAATTAATGTGAAAATGCTGGAATTTTCAACTAGATCCCAGTATTTTAGTTAGGAGAATTTCTATGCAAAACGCGATAGAAAAATTCAAAACGAATTATCGGTTGCAAAGAAGGATCATTGTTGTTCTCTTCACGATTGTTCCAGTAGCATTATTACTAGTATTTTCATATTTACCATTGGTAAAAATGATTCAATACAGTTTTACTGATTGGGATGGTATTAGTGCTCATAGTAATTTTGTAGGATTTCAAAACTATAAAACGGTTTTGACGAACCCTCAGTATATTCAGGTATTCAAGGTTAGTTTGTACTACTTTGCTGTGGCTATTCTACAGTTGGCAGTTGCTATGTTGTTAGCTGTAGTGCTCTCATATAAAGTTAAGTTTCCTAACTTGTGGAAGGGATTAGTATTCTTCCCATACCTAATTAATGGTGTTGCAATTGGTTTTATTTTCCTTTACTTCTATAAGCAACAAGGTACATTAGATACTATTTTACATTTCTTTGGTTTAGATAGTTGGATTAAGTTATGGTTAGGTAACCGAAGTACTAACAACTGGTCAATTGCGATGACTTCACTTTGGAGATATACAGGTTATAACTTCTTATTATTCTTTGGAGCAATTCAATCCGTTGATCCAGAAATTTACGAAGCTGCGGATATGGATGGTGCTAATAAATGGCAACAGTTCAGATATATTATGTTTCCGGCAATTCGTGAAATTTTCTTAGTAAATGTGATTTTGAGTGTCAGTGGATGCTTGAGCGCATTCGATACTCCATATATTATGACTAACGGTGCTAATGGTACTTCTACCTTTGTTATCCAAACAATTAATACTGCCTTTAAGTTTAATAAGTTAGGTCTAGCATCTGCGATGGCAATCATTCTGTTGATTATCATTATTATCGTTACTGTGGTTCAACGTTTAGCCACTAGGGAGAAGGACTAATTATGAATCAGAACGAAAATAGACGAGAAAAAGAAATGGCGGCAGAAGTAATTGATAATAGTGTTCCTGAAAATAAGCATAAACGCTATACTTCTGGTCAAATTTTTTGGAAGATTATTAAGTATATGTTTCTAATTTTTGTTAGTCTATGTACTTTAATTCCAATTGTAGTTGTAATTTTAGGGTCATTTAAGACGCAAACTGAATTCTTGCATGGTAACGTATTTGCACTTCCTAAGTCTTGGAGTTTGGTTAACTATAAAACAGCATTTGTTGATGGAGGGATGCTAGAAGGTTTTAAAAACACAGCATTTATCTTAGTTGTGTCAATGGCTGGTAAAATCTTTTTTGGAGCAATGTTTGCATATGCAGTTAACCGATTTGACTTTAAACTTAAAAAGCCAATTATGACTTTATTCCTACTGGCTATGTTAATCCCAGCTATTGCTAGTCAGGTTGCTACTTTCCAAATTATTAATGGAATGGGTTTATTTAATACTATTTGGTCAGTAATTCTACTAAACTTGGGTACTGATGCAATGTCTATTTATATCTTCTTGCAGTATTTACGTGAAATCCCATATTCTTTGGATGAAGCTGCATTGCTAGAAGGAGCGACATATTTCCAAATTTTTAGAAAAGTTATTTTACCTTTGTTAAAGGCTCCTGTTGTAACGATTATCATTATTTCAGGTGTAGGTATCTATAACGACTTCTACAACCCATTACTTTACATGCCTGATGATGATTTGAAAGTTATTTCAACGGCTTTATATGCATTCAAAGGTCCTTATGGTACTAATTGGCCAGTAATTTTAGCTGGTGTTATCATTGTCATGCTTCCAATTTTGATCTTGTTCTTAACTTGTCAAAAGTACATTTACAATGGTGTTTCTGGTGCCGTTAAATAAAATAGAAATGAATGAGTAATCATGCGTGGAAAAGTAATAAAAATTGTAGAAAATTTCTATATGTGTGTTGTGATGTCTATCAAATTTTGGTGGATAATGATTAGAAATTTTCTTTTACTAGGATTGGCTCCTAGTATTTATGGAGCAATGTCATATTTTGCTAGCCCTCAGAAAGATAGGGATCTCCATCAAAAAATAAATAGTGATATTCACTGTAGTATGCCGAACGTTAACGTTTTGTCGTTTGTATCTTTCTTATTGCTCTCTTTGTGGGCAACTGTTGTAATTTTAGTAAGGAGATCACCAAGTATGATCTTGAGTGTTGCTTTTTGGGTGCTAGCAAGTTGGGCAATCTTATTATTGGCTTTTCTTACTATACTTGGCTTAATTTTAACTGTAGATAATTTTACTGAGACAAAACAATTTTATTTAAATAGTGTTAAGTTGTTTATTCGCTGTCCTCAACTTACTCTAACTGTTATTGTTTTATGGATAATAACTGGATTATTAATTATTAAGCAGCCAATTATTGGACTACTAATAATGCCAGGACTGACGATGGCAATTACAAGTAATTTTTATCGTAAACTTGCTGAGCATCAATTATTACCAGATCAAAATGCATGATTAAATTAAACGAAAGCGCAAAAAATATGATTAAATTTCCAAAAGATTTTGCTTGGGGTGCGGCGACTTCTGGGCCACAGTCCGAGGGTTGCTTTAAGAAAAAGCACCAAAACGTTTTTGACTATTGGTACTCAATCGATCCTGAAGCTTTCTATAATGGTGTAGGTCCTGATACTGCATCAAACTTTTATAATGACTATAAGTCAGACTTAAAGTTAATGCGTGAAGCAGGAATCAAAAACCTTAGAACCTCGATTCAGTGGTCACGTTTGATTGATGATTTTGAAAAAGCAACTGTTAATCAGGATGCGGTCGATTTTTACAATAATGTCATCGATGAAATGCTTAAGGATGGCATTACACCATACATTAACTTGTGTCACTTCGATATGCCGATTGAACTGCAGAAAAAATATGGTGGTTTTGAATCAAAACATGTCACTGATTTATATGCTAAGTATGCCGATAAGTGTTTTGAATTGTTTGGCGATCGCGTTCATCATTGGTTCACATTTAATGAGCCTAAAGTAATTATTGATGGTGGTTATCTGTATAAGTTCCATTATCCATTGAAAGTCGATGGCCCGTTAGCGGTACAAGTTGCCTATAACATTAACTTGGCATCAGCTAAAGCGATTAAGAAGTTTCATGAGCGTTTTGCTGATGGTAAGAACAAGATTGGCATTATCCTAAATTTGACACCTGCTTATCCTGCATCAGAAAATGAAGCTGATTTAGCAGCTGCCCGTTTTGCCAACCTTTGGGACAATAATATGTTCCTTGATCCAGCTATCTTGGGTCATTATCCGCAAGAATTGATTGATATTTTAAGTGATGCTGGTGTGTTGTGGGATGCAACAGATGATGAACTTAGTTTGATCAAGCAAAATACAATTGATGAACTTGGCGTTAACTTTTACCATCCTGAAAGAGTTCAGGCACCGCAAGTTTCTCCTAAGAGCTTACAGGAATGGATGCCAGATATTTACTTTGATAATTATGAGATGCCAGGTCGGGTAATGAATGTAGATAAGGGCTGGGAGATTTATCCTAAAACTTTATATGACATTGCGATTAATATTCGCGATAATTATGGCAATATTGATTGGTTTGTCTCAGAAAACGGAATGGGTGTCTCCCGCGAAGAACGCTTTATCAAAGATGGCGTGGTTCAAGATGATTATCGAATCAAATTTATCAAGGACCACCTATTAGAACTACATAAGGGTATTGAAGCAGGATCGAATTGTCACGGTTACTTTGTATGGACCGGGATTGATTGCTGGTCATGGATGAATGCCTACCGCAACCGTTATGGTTTAATTCGTGATGATATTCATACTCAAATTAAAACTCTTAAAAAGTCGGGCCATTGGTATCGCATGTTAAGTGATAATAATGGCTTTGAAGAATAGCTTAATTAAATAATAATTTCTCTCCCTCTAGATAAAATTAAGTTAAATAAGCCCCGAAAGTTATGTGCTTTCGGGGCTTTTCTTGTTTGTATGTAGTCAGATAAGGAGTCACAGAAAAAATTATAATTCTCTTTTCTATTATAAAACAACATATATAATAAATAAGGTAGAATTACATGTTGATATAAACATGTAAGCAATTAACGAAAATGGGGAAAAATCATGTCACACAATTATAATGGTGGGATTGCTTCATATGCAATTTGGTTGCCAGAATTTACGCAATTTATTCAGCTTTATCAATCTGGCAAGAGTGTTAATGAAATAAAGCAACTTAGTGATGACGAAAATATTTTTCAAATGTCGACAAAAGCGCGTGCTAAGCGCTGTTCAAGAAATCTAGCTATCAGGATAACCGCCTTACCTGAGCCAATGATCGATGCTTTTCCGCATCTAAATACTACTAATCAAAAATTGGTTTCATTAATTTCAGTGATGTTAACGAGTCGGATTCTTGATGAATTTGTCTATGACGTTTATCGGCCAAAAGTTACGATGCACGAAACTACTTTGCAGGATTACGAAGTTGAAGCATTTCTTAATCAAAAGCGAATCGAAAGTCCTGAAATAGCAAAATGGTCCTTGAATACTTTTAAGCGGCTTAAGGGTGCGCTCAAAACTTTTTTGCGGGACGCTGGGTTAATGGAAATCAATCCCGAAAATAAAAAAGAAGATAAATTGCTTTTTCCATTAATTGATACACAAGTAGCCTTAATTATGAAAAACGCCAAGTTAGATTATGAATTGGCTGCTTTAGGAGGAATATAATGACTGAAGATATCAATCTTAGATTCAGCCATCTGAAGGAAAAAATGGTTGATCCTAAGTTTCAACATAATGAAGGATTATCCAATGAAGTCGGCTATTGGATCTTTGATTATCCAGCTGACCAAGAGCTGGAAGTGCGCAAGCAAATTACCAAAATAAGTGACAGTCCTTTAGCTTCCAGAGTGAATTTGCGTGTTTTTGATATTTATGATGTCATGATGAAGTTACTCAGAGAGCAAGAAGAATATACTGGTGCAGATCCCATTCCCATTCTTGAAAATATTGAAAAAAAGCAAGGCTTTGATGTACTGATTGAACAAATCAACAATATTCTTGAAATGAGCGAAAATAATAATTTGATTGTTCAATATATCCAGTCAAGATTGCCAGAGCAATGTATTATTTTCTTAGACGGACTGGGCAAAGTTTATCCGATTATTAGAGCACATAAGATTCTTAACACGATGCATCAAGTTTTGGATAAAAATCCCGTTGTAATGTTCTATCCAGGCAATTATGATGAAATGAGCCTAAGAGCCTTCGGCGAAGTAAAAGATCAAAATTATTACAGAGCATTTAGAATAGATTAAGGAATATAGATATGACACAGATTAAAGATATCTTCCAAAAAGATATCAACCGTGATATCCGCGGTGTTATTAAGATTGGTCAAGACAGTGAAGCAATCAAGAAACAAGAATTAGAAGAATATGTTGTAACTAACGAGTTGAAGAATAATTTCACCAGATTTTTTGATGCTTATGACAAGAGTATTAATAATCCAACTGATGAGATGGGTGCATGGATTAGTGGGTTCTTCGGTTCCGGTAAATCTCACTTCTTAAAGATTCTTTCCTATTTATTAGAAAATGATACAGTTGCTGGTCGTAAGGCAATTGACTATTTCCTTGAAGACGGTAAGTTTGATGATGACCATTTAGCTGATTCTATTAACAAGGCAACTAGTGTCCCAACAGATGTGGCTTTGTTTAACATTGATTCAAAAGCTGATTCTAATGCGGCTAATGATAGTAACGCAATCCTTAATGTTTTTCTTAAGGTCTTCAATGAACAATTAGGTTACTCACCAATTGCAGAAATTGCGGATATGGAACGCTGGCTTGATAACACTGGTAAGTATGAAGCCTTTAAGGAAGCCTTTCAGAAACTTGATACTAAGCATAATTCAACTTGGGAAGCCACTCGAAGAAACTATGCTATTATGACTACTCGTATTCAAAGCGCGCTCATTAATAGTGGTGCCTTAAATGAAGTGGATGCTAAGAATTATGTTGATGGCTTGCAAAGTAAGAAGTTCAGTATTGATGCTATTGGCTTTGCCAGTTTAGTGAAGGATTATCTTGATAAAAAAGGTAACGATCACCACTTCGTCTTCCTAGCTGATGAAGTAGGTCAATTCATTGGTGACGATGATAATCGTATGCTTAACTTGCAAACGATTGTTGAACAATTGGGTGTTCAATGCCAAGGTCGCGCCTGGGTTGTCGTAACTTCGCAGCAGCAAATGGATGAAGTTACTGGTAATTTCTCCAAGCACGAACGTGACTTTTCTAAGATTCAAGGTCGTTTCAATACTTTGATTACGATGAGTTCTGCTAATGCTGATGAAGTTATTCGTAAACGTTTGCTTGCTAAGACTCCATTGGCTAAGGAAGAACTAGAAGACTTATTCACGCAGAAGGAATACAGTATCAATAATAAAATCAACTTTAGTGATGCGATTAAGCGTGAAAAATATGAAAGTGCGCAATCCTTCGTTGATAATTACCCATTCGTGCCATATCAATTCAGCTTGTTAAAGGATGTTTTGTCTGCAGTTCGTAAAAAAGGTGCAAATGGTAGCCACATGTCTGATGGTGAGCGTTCAATGCTGGCAACATTCCAAGAAGCCACTAGAAGATATGAGAATGATAATTTGGGTAAGTTAGTACCATTCTCTGCCTTCTTCATTGGGATGAAAGAATTCCTTAGTCATGACCACCAAGTTGTGTTTGATAAGGCAATTGGCGATAAGTATGTTAACGGCGATCATGGTGATTACGGCTTTAACATTCAAGTTCTAGCTGTTTTATTCATGGTTCGTTATGTTGATAATTATCCATCAACTTTGGAAAATATTGTAACCTTGCTATTAGATGATATTAACGAAGATCGTCAATCATTGACAGCTAAAGTTAAGGATGCTCTTCACGTTTTGCTTAGACAGAACTACATCCAAAAGAAAATGGATACTTACGAATTCTTGACCGACTCTGAGCAAGAAGTTAACGAGGCAATTAATGCCATCGAAGTCGATGATCGTCGCGTTGCACGTGATATCGGTGCTTACTTATTTACTTCAGGATTGATTGATTCTAAGTACACATATCCAAAGATGAAGAATCAATATATCTTTGAATTCAACATGTATATTGATGATATGGGGCTTAACCCGGTGCGTAATGGTCTTAATATTCAGATTGTGTCACCATTACTTGAAGGCAGCTATCGTGATATTGACTTTAAGCAACAAGCTAGTGATGGTAAGCGTATTATCATTGTCTTAAAAGATGATGATCGTTATATTGAAAACTATCGCCGAATTGAGAAGATAACTACATATTTACAAACTCCAGAAAGTCGTTCGGACGATAAAAAGCAAGAAATTGCTCTTAACCGTCGTGCTGAAGCTAAGCAAGCGGAAGAATCTACGCAAAAAATGCTTAGAGACGACTTAATTGATGCGGATATTTACGTCTTAGATGATGTTCTTGCTAAAGGAAGTAACTTTGAAGCTCGTTTAGAACAAGCTAAGAAAGAGATCATTGATAACAGTTACCGCAACTTGCAATACTTAGCTTCAGTTAAATCTGATCAAGATGTACTTGATATCTTAAAGGGTAAGAGTGATGTTACCTTATTTAAGGAAAATGCCCACGCTGTTGATGAAGTAGTTAACTACGTTGGCGTTCAAGCAGGCTCAATGAACAATGTTTCCTTTGCTAGTGTGGTTAGTCACTTTAACAATATCCCATACGGTTATAAGCAAATCGATGTTGCATGGATGGTTGCTGAGGCCTTTGCTGACGGAAGATTGAAGCTTTACTTCAATAATTCACAGATCTCTTTGAATGATGCTCATCAAGATCCTAAATCCGTTCAGCGCTATTTCATTAGTAAAAATAATATTTCTAAATTGACGATTAAGCCAGTTAGAGAAATTTCAATGCGTGAAAAGAGAGATGCACGCGAGTTCGTTAGTGATGTTCTTGAAGCACAATTGAATTTGTCTGAGGATGCAACTTCTGAGCAAATGGCTGACGAAATTCAAAAGAAGACTGCGGTAGCGGTAAACATTCTGGAGAATTTACTTAAGACACAAAAGTATAACTTCAATACACCATATCCAGGCTCTGAATTATTGCAAAAAGGAATTAACGAATTAAGCCGAATTACTAAAGTTGATGATAGTGATCGTGTCTTCCAAGTTATTTCAGATCATTTAGATGACTTTGAAGATTGGCGTGATGACATAGATGATCGATCTATCTTGCAGTTCTACGGCGATGTTGAAGGACAGAGCAGCCAAGAGAGAATCTGGAATAGATCACATGATTACCTTGATCGCTTCAATCATGCGAAGGGCTTTGTCAATGATAATGAACTAAAAGATATAGCTAACGATCTTGATAAATACTTGGCAATGGATGAATTTAATAAATCAATTCCAAAGTTGAGTGAATTAAATTCTGCCTTTGCAGAGCGTTATAACGATGATATGCAAAAAGCATATGACGAAATTGATGCGCAGATTAAGGAAAATAGGCAAGTCTTTAAGCAACAAGTAACGGAGACTGGCTTCCCAGAAAAAGAAACCAAGTTGTTAAATGACGAGATCGATAATAAATTTGATTCTTTATCAGCTCAAGCACAAGGCTATAGCGAGAGTAATGATGGGGATGCCTACTTAAACTTAATTGGGTTAAAGAGTAAGATCAACGGTATTAATCGTGAATTAAAAGAGCGGATCTCCGAAGTTAGTCGTGAATTGGCGGAGAAACCTATACAAAGCACTCAATCAATTTCGACTGAACTTGCTCAGAATGATGGAGATACTAAGCCATCAGTAACTCCAATTGCTCCGAAACCAACTGAACCAGTTGTTAAACCAAAGAGAACAACCTTTAAAAACATTAATGATTTAGTTACTGAAGGATCTTGGAAGATTGAAAGTGAAGAAGATATCGATAAGTATCTTGAACAATTGAGAGCTAAATTAAAAGCTGAATTGAAGGATACCGATATCTTGAATGTCGATTTTAAATAAAAGAAGCAAATATTAAAACGACTGACGAAAAATCAGTCTTTTTTGCTAAGGAACACAAATAATGAAAGTCTCTTGTTATAATTAGTAGGTATGTTTAGACAATGGAGAGATAATCTCATGGACAAAAATAAAATTAAAAAGTTTGCGATTAATGCAAGACACCACTTAAGAGATACGGTTGAAGTTAAATTAGCTGGCTTAGGCATCACAGCCAATAAGATTAACAATGAATTGCCGATCTCAACCACTGATAAGAAATACTACGTTGATGACAATGAAAACAACGCATTAACAGGTGCACAAATTGGTTGGCGCAGAGATATTGTTAATGAGTTGAATAATCGTGATTATGACAGTGACCCTAAGGCTGCTTTTGATGATTTCGTTGAAGAAGTTGCTTATACATGGTTTAACCGGATTATTGCGCTTCGCTTCATGGAAGTTAACAATTATTTGCCAAGTAGAGTAAGAGTGTTAACAAGTGAAGAAGGTAAGGCTGAACCTGATATCGTTGATGAAGCAATGGAAATTGAAGATGATCTTGGTGGCTATTCAGATCAGGAAAAGGAGTTAATCACTAATGCTTTGACTGATAAGACGCCAGAGTTGATGGATCAACTTTATATGATGTTGTTTATTAAGCAATGTGATGCTTTAAGTGAAATTTTACCTGGTCTTTTTGAAAAGACGCGTAATTATCTGAAGTTGTTGTTTACGCCGCATTATGATCGCGGAGTTATTCAGGACTTGATTAATGAGATTCCGGAAAGTTACTTTGACGTAAATGAGGAAGGTCAAGTTCAGATTATTGGTTGGCTTTATCAGTATTACAACACAGTTCCTAAAGAAAATTCATTTAAGAAAAAGAGATATCAAACCGATGATATTCCACCAGTAACCCAATTATTCACTCCAGACTGGATTGTCCGTTATATGGTAGAAAATTCTTTAGGAAGATATTGGATTGATATTCTTCATAGTAAGGGAGATGCTCGCTCTGAAAAAGAAATTGCTGAAGATTTTGGATGGAAATATTACATGCCAAGTTCAGAGAAAAATGGAGTTCAAACTAATGATGAATTGGCTAAAAAAGATGTAACGGATATTAAATTTGTGGATCCAGCAATGGGTTCAGGACATATTCTTGTTTACGCTTTTGAAGTTTTCATGCAAATTTATGAAACTCAGGGATATTCTGATAGGGATGCAGCGAGTCTAATTATTAAGAATAACCTCTATGGCTTAGATATTGATACTCGTGCTTATCAACTTTCTTACTTTGCCTTGTTAATGAAAGCTAGACAAAATGATCGTCGTTTATTTAGAAGAGATCATCAAGTTCATCTTTATGACGTACCTGCAATTCATTATGGTGTTGAAGATTATCAAGATTTAATTGCTGACTTAGGTTTGGACAAAGATAAGACTATTAAGGACTTGAAGAAGGTTTTAGACGTATTTAATTATGGCGATGATTTAGGTTCGATTATCAAGGTGGATAAAGATATCGACATTGATAATTTGAAAAAGTTAACTGAAACAAAAGAAGAAACTGAACAGTTAAACCTCTTAGCTGATTCAATTAAGAAACGTGAGCAATTAAGTGAAGTATTAAATGTAGCTAAAGTACTTAGAAATAAATATGATATCGCTGTAACCAATCCTCCATATATGGGTGGAGGAAAGATGGATGCTCCACTTAAGAAATATGTTCAAAAGAATTATCCTGATGGTAAAGCTGATTTGTTTAGTGTATTCATGGAAAAAATGATGGATCTAACTACATCAATTAGTTATATTGGTATGATCACTATGCATTCTTGGATGTTCTTATCTAACTTTGAAAAGTTAAGAGTGAAAATTCAAAGTCATACTATTATTAATATGGCTCATTTGGGTACGCGCGCTTTTGAAGATATTGGTGGTGAAGTTGTTCAAACCACTACTTTCATTTTACAAAATCAATTTAGAAATAACTATGTGGGTAGATATGAAAGATTAGTTGATTATGGATCACAGGATGAGAAAGAAAATGTCTTTCTTGAAATAATTAAAGGAAATGATGAAAAAAATCTTTATCAAGTAGGTCAGAAAAACTTTGATAAAGTTCCTGGTGGTCTGATTGCTTACTGGGCAAGTCAAACAATTTTTGAAATATTTGAAAATAAAAAAATTAGTGATTATGTTTTGAAGATTTGTAAAGGTGGATTTACTGGAAATAACAAAAAATATTTAAGACTTTGGTATGAAGTATGTTTTACAAAAGTTGGAAATATTTGGAATAAATATTCAAAAGGTGGCAGTTTTAGAAGATGGTATGGCAACTCTTTATACGTAATCTATTGGAAAAATAATGGCTGGAATCTTAAAAATGATTCACGTGCTGGTATGGGGGCGTCTAAATATTATGGATTAGAACATTTTGTATGGTCTGGAATTTCTTCAGGATTACCATCATTTAGATATGATCCAAAACAAGTGTATTTTGATGATGTTAGTCCGGCTGTGATTTTTTTCCAACAGCCAAAATGGCAATTTCTAGCTATGCTAAATAGTAAAGTCGTTGTTAAACTTTTAAAAATAATAGCTCCTACTATGCATTTTCAAGCAGGAGATATTAGTTCTATTCCAGTTCCAAATAATCTTAATAAAATAAATGATGTAAAAATAAAAAATAATATTTCTATTTCTCAGCAGGATTGGAATTCTTTCGAAATATCATGGGATTTCAAACGTAGTCCATTGTTAACGACTAATATGTCAACTTTACAACAAGCTTATAATAATTGGTCACAAGAAGCATTAGATCGTTTCAATCAACTTAAGTCAAATGAGGAAGAATTAAATAAAATTTTCATTGATCTCTATGGCTTACAAGATGAATTAACCCCAGAAGAAGATGATAAGGAAGTCTCCGTCCGTAAGGCTGATCAAGTCCGTGATATCAAAGCATTTTTGTCATACTTCATCGGTTGTGTCTTTGGACGCTATTCATTAGATAAAGATGGTCTTGCATATGCTGGTGGTGATTGGAATGATTCTAATTATCAAACTTTCATTCCTAACAAGGACAACATTATCCTTTTAACTGATCGTCAATATTTTGAAGACGATCGTGATATTATTGTTCGCTTGAAAGAATTCTTGTCTAAGACTTTCGATCCAGATCACTTATCAGATAATATGAACTTCATTGCTCAAACTCTGGATCCAAAGAAATTTGAGAAAGGTACCAACGCTGAGCAAATTATCAGAGACTATTTCCTCAATGATTTCTACAAGGATCACTCTAAGATTTATCAAAAGAGACCAATCTACTGGGAATTCAGCTCCGGTAGAAACAAGGGCTTTAAGGCTCTAATGTATCTGCATCGCTACACTCCAGATCAACTTGCTATGGTTCGTCATTATCTTCACGACTTGCAGCCAGCAATGAATGACTTGATTAACGTTGATCAGAGCCTATTAGATCAAGAAACAACTGCCAGTGCTAAGAGTAAATATCGTAAGACAATTTCAACTCTGAATAAGCAAATGGCAGAAATGGTTAAGTATGACCAGATCTTAGATCACTTGTCCCAAAGTCCAGTCGATTTAGATCTTGATGACGGTGTACTGGTAAATCATGATAAGTTGCAACAAGGCGAGAAGTTGTTGTCGAAGTTATAGATTATAGAGTCCAAAATAAGACGCGTCAATCAGTGAGATTAACGCGTCTTTTTATTCTAAGAAAATTTCATTTGTTTCAGGATAGGAAAGAGTTTTTGAGTCGAATCTTTTGGTACATATATTTCAAGCTGAAGATTTGGACATTTTTTATCAAGATATGCGTAAACTTGTAAAACACGTCTGATGTAAAGCTCATTCATTACTTTAGCATACCAGCATTCGTCTGCTACTAAAATTAGCTTAGTACATTCAGGAACTTTGCTAACAACGGCATCAATTTCAGAGAATGAATTCGTTTTTAATAACGATGAACAATTGACTCTCCTTATACAGTGATCGTAGTCAAATAAATTGAAACTAGTATTAAGATCGTCAATTGAATTAAGATCTAGACTAAAAATAATCTTTGGAGGACAACTGGGTAATGGAAGACCATCTAATTGAATTGACAATAGTTTATAAGTAGATTTCATAAAGCACCTCTAGAAATCAAAACCTATTCCAGTATGATATTTAATAGCCTTATTCGCATAGTCTAACATAGTATCATATACTGGTTTTACAATGGTGTTTGTTGGAGATTTTAGACGCTCAATAAGCCATTGACGAAATGTAATACACTTTTTGTAATCGAAGTAATCATAATCTCCCCAGTCGAAAGTAGCATCAAATTTGTGCCACATTTCACTCAGAAATCCATCCTTTTCTAATGCTTGAGCCACTTTTTCGTCAAAAAAATAATTATCTGATGGTTCACCGTCCACATAAGGGATAGGGTATTCTGGATCACATTTAACAGCCGTAGGATTTAACGCAACATGTAACCACATATTATTTTTCCTTTCTTTTTTTAATTTTAAAGTGAGTTAATCGCAAACTATTTGATGGGGTACCGTCAATCTTGCAATATTTGCGCGCTTGTTTATCATAAATTCTAAGATAACCTGCAACTTTGTCAGCTTTTACTATATATCTAGTTCCGTAAAAGCTAAATTTAACTCCCGAATTTGTTTTAATATGTCGATTGGGATCGTTGGTTGGAATAAATTTATTAACCACTTCGTTTAAATCCACGCTTTGTTTAACCCAATCTTTATTCCATTTTCGTTCCCGTTCTTTACTTCTTTGATACCGCTCTTGATCTAAATGATTTTCTGGTACCGTTTTTTTAATATAAGTATTTGAAGCAATGGAGTATCTAGTCTTATAATCGCTCATTAGGCTACTACCTCCATTTTGCTTTTACTGTGAAAATCTTGGAAATACAAGTAATTAATACCTAAAGTATCTAATTGCATGTCAATTTTCTTGTCATGCTTGCCGTAAATAAGCAATGTTTCAGGGAGGATTCTAAGAATCTTATTGGTGTACTTAGATGCCTCAAAAAAATTAGTTGAATTTTTACAACCTAAAAATCCAGAGGCACACATTACTCCTTGAGGGATATTTTTAAAGGTATCGAGTGTTGTAATATCAGCAGTACGGGTATTAAATACAACTTTAACACCATTGGCGACAAGATAAGCCGCAAATAAATGATTAGCCAAAATGAGAGTTTCTTGTAATTCATGATCCATATCTGTAGTTATGGTGATGTCAGGGAATACTACTCCTGCGTATTGCTTATAGATAGGCAAATCCTGTTTGATTTTACTTAAGCGGGGATAAATTCGTCTATCGGGCTCAAAGAAAGCTAATACGGTTTTATTCCTAGGCGCAGTAATTAAAGAATTGTTACGATAATCAAAAGTTACAAATTCTTCGGGAACTTCACTTACAAAATTCGTTCTTTGAAAAATAGGCCAACCATCGGAATCGAATTCAATTTGCTCTTTTAATTCGTCATGCATTTGTTGCATAAATCGACAAATATCTACGATATTATTAATAGCTAGGGGCATAATTAGCTCCTTTCTACACCATTTAAGGTGAAACATTTCAATAATATTTGAGAAACATAGCTAAATGTGCGATAATACAACTGAATCATATAGCTTGTATTTCCGTACACTTGCTGACGTATTAATTGCTGTTGCCTGAGCAATTTAATACGTTTTTTCTTTGCTCAAAATTACGAATAAAATGACATTTTTCTTCTAAAATGGAATATTCGTATAAACATCACTTCCTTTTACTGTTAATTGCCGATCAAGAAGCAATTAAGTTATTAATTTCTAAATTATACAAATCTAAAAGTTGCTGTTCATAATCGGTTAACTCACCGTTTTGCTTATAATGTCGTAGCCATTTTTGATAATAATTAAATGAATATTGTGAAGCCTCGCTGCTAATTTTAAAATTTTCATATATATCATCAGGATCTTGAGCCTTAATTTTATAAACAAGTATAGGTGGTGCAATAATAAATTTAGCAAAAAAATCTGCTTCTCTTTCTTCAGTATCAGTTCTACCTATATGGTCTAAAAAGAAATGTCCTAACTCGTGAAGAATTGTCCAATTTTGTCGTTGAGGACAGTCACAGTTATTATAGTAAATACAATCTTCATTACCGTTTTCTTCAAATGCTCCGTCTTTGCTAAGTGCTTTGATTGCTTCTAGTTTTTTTCCAGATAAGGTTGAATAAGGAATCAATTTAATATGTTCTTTCATAGCAATTTCTTGACCTAAAATAGGCCGAAGACGAATGTGGTCTTGTACGAGAACATGTGTAGCTTCTCCTTTGATGTATTCATATACTTCATCTGTTAACTTATGAGGATAGTCAATCATCTTTTTCTCCTAATAAAATATTAATTAAATCCATTTTCTCTTTTTTAGTCATATTTTTAGCGTTACGAGCAATAAGCTTTTTCGCATAACCTAATTCTGATTTTTGATCTTGAGGAATACCATCAATTAAATAATCAGATGTGGTATTTAATGCACTCGCAATTTTAGTCATTACGCGTGCTCTTGGCGTGCGGTCACCTTTGATATAATGCGAAATTGCAGCTTGAGTGCAACCTGTTCTTTCTGCTAAATCTTTCTGTGTTATACCGTTTGTCTTTAGTAAATCCTTTATTCGCTTGCCTAAGTTATCCATTATTATGTCTCCTTCATTAATCGACAATTACATTCAACAGCAAAATTATCATTATGTCAAGTAAAAACACAGCATGTATACTAAGCGGCAAACTTAACTGCTACATATAGTACTTAATAGGCAAAAATGTCAATTAGTATGCGATAAATCTGCCTTTTTTGCATCCCCGCCTACTGATATAATTTATGCAATAAGAACAAATAGCTAGGAGAAAGAACAAAGAATACCTCCCCATCTATTGATGAGGGGATGAATTTGTTCTGTCTCCTTTTTTTATACTTTAGTTTTGTTTATTTCTCCTTATTTAATGGTACAATTATAATTGTAATAAAGCTTATTATATTAAGGAGATGAGTAGATTTAATGGTAGAAGAATATCATACATCTTCTAGTGTTTCTGTCTTGATTTTTCACTTGGTCTGGGTTACTAAATATCGTAATAAGGCTTTAACTAGTGAAATAAGAGCAATGCTAGATCAGAAAATCAGAGAGATTTGCAAGGAAAATTCATGTGAAGTTGAAGCATTAGCAGTAATGCCTAACCATGTTCACTTAGAAGTGGTAATGCCACCTTGGATGTCTGTGACCGTTTTAATTAAAAAACTTAAAGGTACAACTGCTAGATGGCTCTTTAAACAAAAGCCCGAATTAAGGCAGTCTTTCTATCATAATCATTTATGGTCGCCTTCTTATTTTGCTAGAACAGTTGGAAATTGCTCAGAAGAAACAATTAAGCATTACGTTGAAACACAATGGGAAAGACCATTTAAGTAATTAAATTTTAAAATGAAAAGTGAGGAGATGAAATTATGGCTTTTAAAACTAAGCTTGCCGATGGTGAAATTCAATTTGGTACTAGAAAATACCGTATTTATCCAGAAGGCGAACAAATTGCTTGGATTTGGCAACTCTTTGGTGCTAATCGCTTTGTTTGGAATCAATTTGTCGCTACCTTTGAAGCTCGTTATAAAGCTAATAAAGACTTAAAGTTTCCGGATATTAGCACCATGAAGAGCTGGCTTCCTTTAATGCGCAAAGAACATGAATGGCTTAAAAGAGTTAATAGTACTTCTTTGCAATTTACGGTTGAACGCTTTAGTGACGCTATGTGGGCTTTTTAACTAAAACACAAGCTAAACAAAGCAAGCCTACTTTTAAGAGCCGTAAGTATTATTCTCAAAGTTCAACGATCAAAAACGTTAAATATAAAACACAAGCTGGTTCTCAGACTCAAATTGAAGTACTTAGTCCACATCATCTAAGAATTGGTAAGAAGAATGGTCTTATTATTAGGACTAACTCTTTGAATACTCTTAGAAATGTTAAAATCCAAAAAGCTGTTATATCTTATCGTCAGGACTTAGATCGTTATTATATTAGCTTTTCTGTCGTGAAAAACAGACAACAACTGGCTCAATATAAAGAAAAGTCTAATAAAACCGGTAAAGCAATTGGAATTGATTTAGGACTAGATAAAGAATGGTTGGTTACTAGTGATGGTGAACGCTTTGGTGTTCCTGATACCTTTAAGGTTGAAAAAGAAATGCGTAAACGCCAAAGTCACTATGACCGCAATCGAACTGCGATTGAGAAACAAGTTGCAAGATATAACTGTGAGCATGAAAATAAGATAGATAAATATAACTTTTCTAATTGGCAAAAGCTTAGAAAAACCAGAAGTAAGTATCAGCTTAAAATTAATAATAAGCGATACGATTACATCCAAAAGATTACTACTGAATTAGTAAAGAACTATGATGTGATTGCCATTGAAGATTTGAAAGTCAAAAATCTAATGAGAAATCATAAACTAGCTCATAATATCGCTAATGCTTCTTGGTCTATGTTTAGAAGACTGCTTGCTTATAAATGTGAATGGTATGGTAAAAAGCTCATTGTGGTAGTTCCGCAGTATACTAGTCGAATCTGTTCACAGTGCGGAGAAAAGAATCCTAGATTTGCACATATGAAAGTTAGAGACTGGTTAGCAGTAAGAGAATGGGATTGTCCATTCTGCCATGCCCATCATGACCGAGATATAAATGCTTCAAAAAATATCTTGGCTAGAGCAATTAGCTAAGCAAAAGAAAATACTACAAAATTAAAGGCTTGGGCCGAGCCTTGCTTAACAGACCGACCGCTGTACTCTTGTGGAAATTAAAAAGCCACGAAGCTCTAAAAATAGAGTCGGCATTTTAGAATGAAGGGCTTAAGTCTGGTTGTTCGCAGAAAAACTCGATAAAAAGAGACCACCCATCTATTGATGGGTGGTAGGTTATTTAACAATAGTAGGAGTGAACATGCATGACCACATTAACCACCGATAAAATTATTTCAGAACTTAATAACTATTTCGCTGATGACTATCAATACGTTTTTTGGTATGACAATAAGCAACAATTCCAAGACATCATTGACCAGATCGCTAGCAAATTAACTGAAGCTAAGCTCTACAAGGCACAAGCGGATCAACAATTTAAGACCAAGATCGATCTTTTAGATGATCCACAACATAAATACTTGATTTATGCTCCATATGAGCGCCCAAAGATCCAAGAAAATCACTTAACTGATATGGAACATTACTCTAAGCTCTTCACCGCGGATGCAACACAAATTATTCTGGAAGAATTGAATCTGCCTGAGAATAAATTGTCTTTCGTAAAACGGTATCACACATACTTTGGTGCTAAGACTAGACGCAGTGATTTTGTTAAATATTGGTCAGAAGATTTTGAATCTAATCCAGAAAAGGGCATTATTGCGGCAATTACTAAGACTGAAAAGTTAGACATGAACGAGCTGCTCATGAAGATCATTGCTGCCGGTAGTTCTAATAATCGCTATTTGTTCTCGTTTGTTAAATACAATGTTTTGGATCCATTTTGGAAACTGATCGGTAACTACTTTGGCTATGATACAGAAGAGAATGTTAGTCTTCTTGATCTGTTCAACCGACTTTTTGTAACTTATTTGGCTAACGAATTAAGCAGCAAATTGCCACACAAGCTGCAAGAATTGGTGCTTAAGAATAAAGACAACGTTCAAATTTTCATTGATCGTTTCGCCGATTCTAACAAGTATCAAGAATATTATGATAATGAGTCAACGCGTGTCTGGATTGATCTTGAGTTGCACGACGTTTTAGTGCAAGAGACATTGAGCGATTTAACGCAAGTGACAATTTTTGATGAAGTTAATGATCTGGTTTTAGCTGAAATTCGCAGCAAATTCGTTGGCAATCAAGTTACCGACTATGAGCAAGTTTTGGAGATCATTGATCAGATGCTGAAGCGGACGCGCAATAACTTCGCTAATCGTACTGAGAATGAGTATAAGTTTTTGCGTTATGCAGCTGAATTGTTGAATTTGCGTGTGCCATTGGTAGAAAACTGGCAGAAGGAACTGAGCGAATATCTTGATAATGAGTATCAGATCGACACGATTTATCGTAAATGCTTGCTCGCTTATACCAGAATTGCGGATAATGACGAGTATGCTGAAATTAAGAAGACGGTTGATCTTTACTACGGTAACGGTCTACTTAACAGCTCAGTTAAGCAATGGAATGAAAATTTCGATCTGGCGCAAGTGCCTGCCAAATTAAGACAAGAGCGCTTTTACCATAATTATGTCAAACATGTTCGTGAGCGTGTGGTTGTCATCTTCTCTGATGCGCTGCGCTTTGAAGTTGCTAAAGAACTTGAAGAAGAGCTTAACAGCAACGATCGTTTGACGATGAAGATGCAATATGCTTTGACGGGACTGCCATCGGTCACTTACACAGGAATGAATGTGATGTTACCGCATGATACTTTAACTTGGGATGCCAAAGCTGGCAGGGTTAGAGTGGATGGCAAGAATGCGGAAACAACGCCTAACCGTGATAAGATTCTGAAGGCTGTTGATGAAAGTAATTCGGCTGCGCAATTAAAAGATATTTTGGAAATGACCTCCAAGGAGATCAAGCAGTTTATCACTGGAAAAAATGTAATTTATCTTTATCACAATCAAATTGACGCAAAAGGTCATGAATTAAAGACAACTAAAGAGTTGGTTGATGCCACTGAAAAGGCGATTGCAGAAATCAAAGCTGCAATACAATCATTGAGAACTAACGGTGTAGCCCATATTATCGTTACTGCCGATCACGGGTTTATCTATCAAGAGCGACCAATTCAAGATACGGATAAGATTGACTTGAGTGATCAAAGTTATGAGGGCAATGCTCACTTACGATACTTGATTACGCCAGACAAGATTAGCGTTAAGGGCGTGAAAGGCACCACAATGGGCGTCGGTCTGGGCAATAACGATCAGACTAATGTTTATTATCCGACAAGTCCTAACGAATTCGTTGCCAAAAGTGGCAGTAAAAATTACGTTCATGGTGGTTCATCCATTCAAGAAATGCTGATTCCTGTACTTGATATTAAGGCAACTTCAAGAAGATCCGCCGCTAAGCCAGCAGAAATTAAACTTGCTGCAACGACCTTCAAGATTAATAACTTGAAGATGAATCTATTGTTCAATCAAACCGCACCAGTCAGCGATGTAGTTTTACCAACGCAATACCATGTTTACTTCACTGATGAGGATGGCAAGTTGATCTCTAACAGCGTAACGATAGAAGCCGATCGCAAGGGCTCTGCTGCCGATCGCACAATCGCCGTCACGATCACAATTCAAGACGCGCAATATGATATTAACAAAAATTACTTCTTAGTCGTTGAACGCGATGGCTCAGATGAAGATCCGCAACGCTTCAAGTACACGATAGATTTGTTTACTAGAGGATAGTTTTAGAAAGATTATAGAGGCTTTTCTTGTTGATTTTGAATCTTTCTTGAGGTTACATATGATACAATTAAGAACCGAATTTTTAGAAAGTTTACAAGTATAATAGATAAAAAATTGTCTTTTGGAGAATAAAGTAAATGATTTAAAAATTATGGTGTATAAGTCACTAATAAAAATATAAGTGAGGAATATTTAAAGCAAAGAACATACTTTTTACAAGTTGATAAGATTTGACCAAACTCCAAATCTTGAAGTCTCCTTTAATTGATAGATGTGGCTCTCGTTGGCATGGAATTAAGATATATTTTATTGCATACTCATCTTGATATTGAACACTGGGTTAAAACCATTTTTTAAGGATTATCACGAATGAGACAGATGAAGATAGTTATTGAATTGTTCAAGAAGTAATTCAAGACAATGCCAATCCAACAGATTTCAGAAATAGTAATATGGTATGGATTAAAGTTGTTGATTATTATGCATAAATTCGCTATGATGAATGTAGAAACTATGACAGATGCTGCTTCAGTCTTTTACTAAAGACTGTTGTAACAGAAAGGAGTACATAAGTACTCTTTTTTGGTTAAAATAATAAGCCCCGAAAGTTATGTGCTTTCGAGGCTTTTCTTTTATATTATTTTCTTTTGGAAATGGAGTCACGGATATTTAACTGACTATGGCAAGTAATTGTAAGCGGAATTTGAATATCCTCAGTGATTAAGTCTTTAGCCAAACGAACAGCGGTTTTACCCATTTCTTCAGTGTTCATGTAAACACTGGAAAGAGTAGGGGTTAAGAACCGATTAATATCCACATCATCAAAACTAACAACAGAAATATCGTCGGGGATCTTAACACCTTCATCACTAAAGGCTTTATAAACACCTAGTGCCATAGGATCACTACCGACAACAACAGCAGTAGGACGTTGTTGTAGTTTTAAGATCTTTTTTCCAGCTTCAAAAGCAGAGTCAGTTGACCAATCAGTAATAAAAGAATGGCAGTACTGGTCAAGATTGTGGAGTTTCATCCAGGACAAGTAAGTGAGTTCACGAAGATCATTTTTCTCAGAACCAATTTTACCATCAAGATCAAGAACCAATGATTTTCCTCCGATATAAACAATATTCTTGTGTCCAAGGTTATAGAGGGTATCAAGAATATGAGAAGTTTCTTCCACGAAGTCATTACGAACGATATTACAATTATGAATATTGGTGTTGACGTCGATAAAAATTATATGAGGATTAATGCTTTGAATCTGCTTAATTGCTGCAGGTGTCATTTCACCCTCGATTAGCACTGCGCCAAATTTAGCTAAGTCAGCCCAATTTTTATCATCATCTTCTATTCTAAAAGGTTGCTCAATACGTAAATGCCATTTCTTGGCTTCTTCATTAATGCCTTTATGCAGATTGAGAAAATAGGGATCGGTGATCTCACGAGATTTGTTATAGCGCATGATTAGTGCAATCGAGAGCTGGTTATCAGTTTGTTTGGGACCAGGATGTTTTTGAGATTTCGAATAATGCAGGCGTTTGGCGGTTTCGATAACGCGGGCACGACTAGCCTCATTGATTCTAAAAGTTGGATCATTGTTTAAAATTCGTGATACGCTAGCTGGCGATACCCCAGCAATACGCGCAATGTCTCTAATACTTGCCATAAAGATGCTCCTTGTTTGTTTACTGTTTACATTATACAACTTTTAGCAAGATACTGGTGTATACCGAACTTGAGGATAATAGTTTAGTGTCCATAAAGTAAGTAATATTGAATCAATGTGACTTACTTTATGGACACTAAATTTACTTATTTTACTACACTACATAGTAAAGTGTAGTAAAATAAGTAAAAAGGCAATTGAAAAAGAAGAATATGGAAATAATAAAATCTTAATAATTTGTTCGCTTGTTTTTATATTTGTAATTCATTAAACTTATGTTCGAAATAATGAAAGGAGAAATATATTTTTCAATTGTAGGTAATATAATTCCATATTCGTATAGTGACAGTACTTATGAAACAAAAATCATTGATTAGTCAACTAGCAAAAATACATAACGGTACAATTACTCATCGTGAATTAGCATTAAATGGAGTATCAAGTTATAGTATTTCGAAAGCTGTTCAGGATGGTACGTTAGAAAAAATACGTCCGGGAATTTATTTATTTGGTGATGATACCGAGGATATATTTTATAGTTTGCAACAAAAATATAAAAAAGGAATCTATTCTTTAGAAACAGCATTATATTTATGGGGGTTAAGTGATCAATATCCTTTTAGCTTAGATATGACTTTTCCTAGGGGCTACAATAATCCAACTTTGGATATTGAAATAAATCCACATATTCAAACTAAAAGTTTGGCTACTCAGGGAATAACTCAAACTGAATCATTCAATGGAAATGTGATTAATCTCTATACTCCTGAAAGAACTCTAGCTGAAATATTGCGACCGATTAATGCTGTAGATATCGAAATAATTACCAATGCCTTCAAGATGTGGAATAAGGAAAAGAAAAAAGACATAAATACATTAATGTCTTTTGCAGAAAAGTTTAGGGTAACTAGAAAGGTAAATAGCTACTTAGAGGTGTTGTTGTGAAAAATTATGTTGATGAGAAGCAGTTCAAAGCAGATGTAAGAAGGTATGCTAGAGAGCATAATATAAAAGGAAATGAGATTGGTCGATTATGGCAAGAAATTATGTTAGATGATTTGCTAGAAAGAATTTCAGTATCAAAATATCGAGATAATTTCATTTTAAAAGGTGGTTTTTTGTTGTCGGCTATTGTTGGTATCGATAAAAGATCCACGGAAGACATTGATGCTGAGATAAAAGGATTAGATTTGACCGAAAAACAAATAGCTAAAGTATTTGAAGAAATCTGTCAAATAAAATTAGCGGGGGATCTATTAAGCATTTCGTTGTCAGAAATTGAACAGATTCATGAGCATGAAGAGTACAAGGGCTATCGATTACATTTTAATGCTTCTTTTCGGAAGATAAGATATCCATTAAAAGTAGATGTTTCAACAGGGGATGTTATTACACCTAGGGAGATTGAATATAGCTATAAAATACATTTAGAAGATCGACATATTAATATTTGGGCATATACTATGGAAACTATAGTAGCGGAAAAATTAGAAACGGTAATTACGAGAGGAATAGCTAATACACGTATGAAAGATCTCTATGATTTATTCATACTGCAGAGAGAACGAATCAATTTAGCTACTTTAAAGTCAGCTTTTGCTAATACTACGAATTACCGTGAATCAATCTTTTGGACAGGACAAGATATAGATTATAAGTATTGTCTAAGACAAGTAGATATTATTGCTGAAAATAGTAATATGCAGAATCTTTGGAATAGATACGTGAGAAAACATCCTTTTGCTAAGGGAATCACTTTTACTCAAGTTATTCAGGCAATTCAAACTTGGCTAACTAAATTAGAGTTTGAAAAATAATTTCAATCAAAAATGACGCTAATTGATCGAACCAGCGTCATTTTTTTAGATAATAGATGTAGAAAATAGTTTGAAAAACGATTAGTTTTTATAGAAATCTTTATTATACTTTACTTGTCTTCGTAGCCCTTTGGGTGACTCTTGTGCCAGTTCCAAGCAGTTGCGATAACGTCATCAACACTTTCATGCTTTGGCTTCCAGCCCAAAATAGTTCTTGCTTTGGTTGAATCAGCAACCAAAGAGTCAGGGTCACCGCCACGACGTGGACCCATTGTGTAAGGAATATCAATCCCTGTTACTTTTTTAGCAGCGTTCAAAATTTCAAGGTTGGAGTAACCTTGAGCAGTACCCAAGTTAAAGACATCTGACTTATTAGTCTCCATCATATGTTTCAGTGCCAAAATATGAGCATCAATTAAATCTTCAACTTGAACGTAGTCACGAACGTTGGTGCCGTCTTTAGTATCATAGTCATCACCAAAGATAGTAAACTTACCATCCCCAGAAATTGCACTCTTCAAAATATTTGGAATCAAGTGTGTTTCTGGTGCGTGATCTTCACCGATTGTGCCATCACTTGCAGCACCAGCAACGTTGAAGTAGCGAAGAGCAGTGTACTTAATACCATCAGCTTTGTCAGCCCAAGCCATGATCTTTTCCATCATCATCTTGGTTTCACCATATGGGTTGATTGGATCAAGTGGGGTGTCTTCGGTGATTGGCAATTTCTTAGGAATACCATAAGTTGCAGCACTTGAAGAGAAGACTAAGTATTTAACACCAGCGTCATTCATAGCTTGTAATAATGAAATCATGCCAGTAACGTTATTGTCATAGTACTTAAGTGGCTTTTTAACTGACTCTGGAACTAATGAATATGCTGCAAAGTGCATTACAGCATCAATCTTTTCATCACGTAAAATTTTGCTTACCAAAAAAGTATCTTCAATATCGCCTTGGTAAAACTTAGCCTTAGGATCTACAGCCTTTCTGTGACCAGTATATAAAGCATCTAAGACAACAACATCATTGCCTTCTTTAACTAATTCGCGTACAGCGTGTGAGCCGATATAACCCGCACCACCGACAACTAAAACTTTCATGTTTTGCGCTCCTTTATTTTAGTTATTATCTTTTATTGAAATCGATTACATTATAACACATATTTTAGTAAATAATTTACTTATTTTAGATAAATTATTTAAAAACACTAATTTAGTCTAAATGAAAATTCATGATCTTGACTTGGGTCGATTTGATATTGATCTTCAACATCTGCACCCCAGCTATCGATGCCACCTACACCGCGAACGGCACCTGCGATTACTAAAACTGTTCTCCGGGCAAGAGGCAATTCTTCAATATGCGTTGCATTTTCTAGTTCTTCTGCTGTGTAGGGAAGGCAACTGAAGTTGAATGGCTTATCAGTTTGCTCAACGATGAGGTCAAAATCCTCATTAGAATGATCAGCATTGTTGAGCGTAGTATTTCTAGTGATTTTGAGTTTATGCGTTTGCATGTGCATCCCATTTTCCTGTGGCACTAGGTATTTGGTTACTGGCAATCCCTTAATTTTAAAAGAGCCAGCACTGGCTCCAGCCATCCGATCAGGATAAGTCTCACCAGATAAGCCTTCATATTCAAAGCCACTAGCTAGAGTTGGTATGATAAAGCGCATTCCAATTACTGGAAGCGGTGGTAAATCTTTTTTACCAAAATAACGCATCTTAATTGTAACATGACCATTATTGTTAATTTGGTAAGTAATTTCAACTTTTGTTTTTGGAATAGTTAAAGTTTCATAAATAAAAGTAATTTCGACTTTACTTGCGTACTCATGATTAGAAAATTGGTTGTTGAGCGGAGCGATTGGCAAATCTGCAAAATCATGTTGATCAACTTTGAGCTGAATTTCAGTACAGTGGCTAAACATATCGGCGCCGAGCCATTGAGCTGCTTTTAAGTTGAAACCGTTGCCGCGATCGTTATCAGTAGTTGCACGCCAAAAGGTTGGGGTAGGAACGCGATAAAACCATTCTTTACCCTTAATTTTTAAAAACTCTAAGCCACCTTTTTCATAGCTGAAAATATATTGCTTATCTGGGGTATTAATGCCTAAAGTAGCATCCCCATAGATTATATGTAAATTATTTGTGTAAGCCATAGTAGTATTTAACCTCCTGCATTGCTGGTTTTGGTGTACGATCGGCGAACATTAAGCCATCGCCTGAAAATTCATAATCAGAGTGTCGGTCGTCAAAGTCGCCGCCATACCGTAATACTTCTTGGCCACTCACCGGATCATGTACTAATAGCGCTTGGTCGATGAAGTCCCAAATAAAGCCGCCTAAATATTGTGGGTATTGGTCAAGCAATTTAATGTAGGAACCCATGCCACCATCAGAATTACCCATATCATGCATATATTCGCATTCTAAAAATGGCTTTTGAGGCTTATTTTTAAGATATTCTTCAACATCTTTTGGTGGTAAATACATCCAGCTTTCAAGATCAGAAATCTTGTCCTTTAATTCTGGCGTATGAACCACGCCTTCATAGTGGGTCAGGCGACTATGATCGTGTGCTTTATAAAATTCATTCATTGCTGCAATGTTTTCTCCAGCATATGATTCGTTACCTAAGGACCAGAAAAGAATGGCGGTATGGTTTTTTAAAGTTTCATAATTGTTGCGGGCACGGTCAATTACAGCTTCATGCCATTCAGGAATAGAACCGGGAACATTATCTGAAGGTTCAACTTGTCCCATCTTTTGCCAAGTACCATGTGATTCGAGATTATTTTCAGCCATGACATAGGTTCCATTTTGATCGCAGAGATAGTACCACGGAATCTGATTAGGATAATGGCAAGTTCTAACCGCATTGATGTTATTTTCTTTAAAAGTATGTATATCTTGTTTCATATCAGTTAAAGTGATGCTGCGGCCACGCTTCATATTCCATTCATGCCGATTGACCCCATTAATAATTAGACGTTGACCATTTAATAAAACAACCTTGTCAGAATTAATTTCGATTTTTCTAAAGCCGAATTGGTAAGGAATTAGTTCAAGTAAATCACCATTTTCAGCGTGAACTTCAATAATTAGTTGGTACAAATATGGGTCATGGTTATCCCAAAGATGCACATTTTTGAATAATTCTTTTTCAATTTTTATGGTTAAGCTGATTGGTGCTTTTTTCTCAAGTAGAGTTTTGCCATTAATATCTTCTACGAACAAGTGAACTGAGCCAGTATTTTTGCCTGTAAAGTGCAATTGAGCATTAAAGATTCCATCTTGGTAATTATTTGTAACTTCTGGTTTTAAATCGAGATCGGTTAAATGCGTCTCAGGTAGGCCGAGCAATTCAACTGAACGAAAAATGCCAGAAAAACGGAACATATCCTGGTCTTCCAAGAAAGAGGCAGTGCTATGTTTGAAAACTTCAACTGCTAAAATATTGTTTTTGTTTTTAATGTAAGGTGTTAGATCAAATTCTGAAGGAGTGAAACTATCTTCGGCGTAACCAACAAAATGACCATTGAGCCAAACATACATTGCTCGCTCAACTCCTTCAAAAACAATGTGAACATCACGACCTCGCAAAGTGGAATTTAAGTCAAAATGCTTAATGTAAGAGCCAACTGTGTTATCTGCACCTTTGCTAAAAGAGTCGGTAGCTTTTTGGTTGATTGTGTAAGCAGGTCGACGATAAATTTTTCCTTCCCACGGAAAGAGCGTATTAATATATTGATTTTGAGCGTAATTATTTAGCTCAATTTCACTTGGGACTGGAATGTGATCAAATGATGAAGAATCGAAATCTGTTTTAAAGAAATCAACGGGTCGTGTTTGTGGATTAGCTGAAAACTTAAAACACCAGTCACCATTTAAACTTTGAACAAAACTACTAGTTTGCTTTTGCCATTCGCGATAGTTCTTGAAATAGGGATGATCGCTGTGGGCAGGAACTTGATTAACGCGGAAAACTTCGGGGTCATCAAGCCAGCTAAGATTTGCTTTCATGAAAATACCTGATTTCTATAAAAAAATTAACCTTGAAAACGCTTATATTATAACACATAGATAATAAATTTACTTAATAAGTAAATTATTTACTGAAAAATATTTTGAAGATTAATATTTTTGACTCGAAAACGAATGACAAAGTGCTTATGATATTTATTGGAATTACGTAAATATTTTGTATAATAAAGTTAAAAATTATTTATTTAAGATAGAAAAGATATAAATATGACAACAATTAAAGAAATAGCACAAGAATCAGGGTATTCTTCAGCTACGGTTTCGCGCTTATTAAATAATGATCCTAATTTGTCAATTACGGCTGATACTAAGAACAAGATTTTAGAAATTGCCAATAAATTGGGCTATTGGAAGGATCATCAGGAAAAGAAGATCCGTCCTACAATTGCATTACTTTATCGAGTAAATCATGAAGAGCAACTGCAAGATGAATATTTTACTTCATTAAAGCAAGCGCTGATTTCAACAGTAGAAGCAGAGTCGCTGCAGATGAAGACTTTTTATGATGCAGATGATTTGATTAAACATGCATCACTTTTTCAGGGCTTTATCGGAGTTGGCGCGGCGCCAATTGAAAATGCAACACTAAAAAAACTCCATGAGGTTTTGCCTAATGGGGTCTTTGTCGATACTAATCCAGCCCCGGAATTATTTGATTCCATTCGCCCAAATTTAACGCTGACAGTAAAAAATGCAATTGATATTTTTCTTGATAAAGGATATCAGCGCATTGGTTTTATAGGTGGCATTGGGCCTAAGCATGATCATATTCAAGAAGTAGATGTACGTGCCACCGCTTTTGCGGAGTATATCAAGGTGAGAGGCAAAAGTGATGAATTGATGTTTGTTAATGGCCCGTTTAGCGTTGCTAATGGCTATAAGTTGGGAAAAGAGGTACTGGCTAAATGCAAAAATAAATTGCCTGATGCATTTTTAATTGCTTCGGATACTTTGGCAGTTGGAGTTTTGCAAGCTTTTAATGAGAACAATGTTAATGTGCCAAAAGATACTGCAATTTTAAGTATTAATAATAGTAATGTGGTTAAGTATGTTTCACCGCCACTTTCTTCTTATAATATTGATCAACAAGAGATGATTGATATGGCATTAAATATGCTAACGAATCTGATTATTCAACCTAATCGGGCACACATTGATGTAAATATGAATACTAATTTAGTTGTGCGCAAGAGTTTTGTGCCTAAGAAGTAAATTAATTAGTAAATAAAAATATTTTTTAGTAATACTATCAAAAGAGAATGCTAATTTAATGCGTTCTCTTTTTGTTTAGCTTTCAGTAAATAATTTATTAAATATAAATAAATTATTTACTTAACAAAAATAGAGAATATACTAAACTATGTAAACGATTACAATTAATGATTGCTTTAGGGGGCAAATTTATGACACACAGTGACAAGTCAGGGAAGCAGATTCTTTCCTACGCATCATTCTGTTTGGGTAACTTAGGTCACTCGGCTTTTTATGGTGTGATGAGCACATATTTTATTATTTTTATTACTAGTGGGATGTTCAACGGACTAAATCAGTCCGTGGCCGATCGTTTGATTGGCTTGATCACTGGTTTAATGGTGGTGATCAGAATTGCGGAACTAGTCATTGATCCAATTTTAGGTAATATTGTTGATAATACCAAAACTAGATGGGGCAAATTCAAACCTTGGATTTTAATTGGTACTTTAGTAAGTGCCGCCTTATTATTAGTTTTGTTTACTGGCATTTTTGGATTAGCACAAAAAAGTTGGATTCTCTTTGCGATTTTATTTGTACTAATTTATATCAGTTTTGATGTATTTTATTCATTATCTGATGTTTCTTATTGGGGCATGGTACCAGCTTTAAGTGAAGATTCACATGCACGTGGTATTTATACTTCTTTAGGTGCCTTTTCAGGAACAATTGGTTGGAACGGATTAACAATTATTGTTGTTCCATTAGTTACAGCTGTGACTTATGCGGTAACTGGTAAACATGAGGAAGGTGCACCAGGTTGGTTAGCATTTGCGGCAGTAATTTCAGCTTTGGCAATTGTATGTGCCTTGATTGTTTGTTTCGGTACTAAAGAAAAGCATAATATTATTAGAAACTCAGCTAAGCAAAAGACTAGCTTAGGTCAAGTGTTTGGAGCAATTTTTCATAATGACCAAATTTTATGGCCAAGTTTAGCATACTTGCTTTACTCATTAGCATATGTAATTACCAATGGTGTTTTGTTCTATATGTATAAATTCGTTATTGGTAAGCCAAATGACTTCTGGGTAGTTGGTGTTATTGCAACAATTATCGGTTTCTGTATTAGTCCAATGTTCCCAATTCTGAACAAATACATTCCAAGAAAATGGTTATTCATCGCTGGACAAACTTGCATGGTTTTAGCTTATGTTTTGTTTATTTTCGGCAGAGACAACGTATTTTTGATGGACTTGGGCTTGGTTCTTTTAAACATTAACTTTGCTCAATTGGTAACTGTTTTAACATTAACTGACGCAATTGAATATGGACAACTTAAGAATGGTCAAAGAAATGAAGCTGTTGTTTTAGCTGTTCGGCCGATGATTGATAAGTTTACCGGTGCGGTTTCTAATGCTTTAGTTGGTTATGTTGCAATTGCTGCTGGGATGACCGGTTCTGCAACTGCTGCAGACATGACTGCTCATGATATTAGCACCTTTAATATGATGGCATTATATATCCCACTTGCTTTGGCAGTCTTATCAATCGTAGTCTTTTTGACTAAGGTAACTTTATCTGAAAAGAAACATGCCGAAGTGGTTGAAGAATTAAAAGATCAACTTGCAGAAGGTAAGATTGAAAAGAATGAATCTAATACTCAAGTTAGACCTCAAGATCAGACTATCTATGCTCCTGCAGACGGTAAGTTAATGAAGATGGCAGAAGTAATTGACGAAGATGGTAAGCCATTCCCAGGAAAGGGTTTTGCAATTAAACCAGATTCAGGCAATATTTATGCTCCATTTGATGGTGTAGTTAGGTTCACTTTTGGTACTAAGCATGCTTTTGAAATTGTTTCAAATAATGGTTTACAAGTAGTTGTTCATGTCGGCTTAGGTACAGTTAACTTGCGCGGTGAAGGCTTTGAAACTTATTATGATGATGGTCAAAAGGTAAAAAAAGGTGACTTGCTGTTAGAGTTTGATCGTGATTTAGCTCTTAAAAACGGCTATCAAGATACTGTAGTTACCTTCTATACACAACCAGGACGAATTGTAAAATCTAGTGAAATTGAAGCTGGTAAGATTGTTGAGCATGGTGAAAAAGTATTAGATGTACAATTTAAGTAGAGGAATTACAATGACACAGTTAAAACGTTTTTTATATGGTGGGGACTATAACCCAGATCAATGGCCAGAAGACACTTGGTCAGAAGATATTAAAGTTTTTAAAAAAGCGGATTTAAATTCTGCTACAATTAATGTTTTTTCTTGGAGTTTGCTTGAGTCAAGAGAAGGTCAATATGATTTTTCAAAATTAGATAGAATTATTCAAGAATTGTCTGATGCAAATTTTGATATTGTACTTGCTACTTCTACTGCTGCGATGCCAGCTTGGATGTTTAAAAAATACCCTGACGTAGCGCGAGTTGATTATCAAGGACGGCGGCATGTCTTTGGCGCACGACATAACTTTTGCCCCAATAGTAAGAATTATCAAGTTTTAGCTAGTAAATTAGTCGAGAAAATTGCCGAAAGATATAGTAATAACCCTCATATTGCTGTTTGGCATGTGAATAATGAATATGGCGGCAATTGCTACTGTGAAAATTGTCAAAATGCTTTTCGTACTTGGCTCAAGAGTAAATATCAAACACTAGATAACCTGAATGAGGCCTGGAATATGAATGTGTGGAGCCATACTATTCATGATTGGGATCAGATTGTTGTTCCTAATGAGTTAGGAGACGCCTGGGGACCAGAAGGTAGCGAAACCATTGTTGCCGGTTTATCAATTGATTATTTACGTTTTCAATCTGATAGTTTACAAAATCTTTTTCAGATGGAAAAATCAATTATTAAAAAGTATGATCCTAACACTCCTGTAACTACTAATTTCCATGGTTTACCAAATAAGATGGTTGATTATCAAAAATGGGCTAAAGATCAAGATATTATTTCTTATGATTCTTACCCAACCTACGATGCACCTAAGTATTTACCAGCATTTTTGTATGACTTAATGCGTAGTTTAAAGCATCAGCCATTTATGTTAATGGAATCTGCACCGTCGCAAGTCAATTGGCAACCATATAGCCCGCTGAAAAGACCAGGGCAGATGGCAGCCACGGAATTGCAAGCAGTTGCTCATGGTGCAGATACGGTTCAGTTTTTCCAATTAAAACAAGCAGTAGGCGGCTCAGAAAAGTTCCATAGTGCCGTAATTGCCCACTCACAAAGAACCGACACGAGGGTCTTTCATGAACTAGAAGATTTGGGTAAAAAATTAAAAAAGATTGGCCCAACTGTTTTAGGCTCTAAAACTAAGGCTAGAGCTGCTATTGTATTTGATTGGGATAACTTCTGGTCATATGAGTACGTTGACGGTATTAGTCAAGATTTTAATTATATGGAATCAATCTTAGATTATTATCGCCAATTTTATGAACGCAATATTCCGACAGATGTAATTAGTGTCGATGATGATTTTAGTCAATATGATTTAGTAGTTGCTCCTGTTTTATACATGGTTAAAGCAGGGCTAAGCGAAAAAATTAATGCTTATGTCAAAAATGGTGGCAACTTTGTCACTACCTATATGTCTGGAATGGTTAACAATAGTGATAATGTCTATCTTGGTGGCTATCCTGGCCCGTTAAAAGACGTTATGGGTATTTGGGTTGAAGAAAGTGATGCAATTGTACCAGGACATAAGACAACTGTTTCACTAAATGGCAAGGATTATAAAGCGAGTTTGGTTTGTGACTTGATTCATCCAGAAAATGCAAAAGTTTTAGCAAAGTACTCCAATGAGTTTTATGCAGGAACGGCTGCAGTCACGGAAAATAAATATGGTCAAGGTAAGGCCTGGTATGTTGGTACTAAGTTGGATCACATTGGGTTGACGCAGCTATTCAACCATATTGTTTTGACAGCTAACGTTGAATCATTGGTGGGCGACAGTCATAAGTTAGAAGTTACTAAGCGAGTTACTCAGTCTGGGCAAGAATTATACTTTGTTTTAAATATGAGTAATGAAGAAAGAAAATTGCCACAAAAATTTGTAGAGTATCAAAATATTTTAACTGGTCAGCAAGCTCATGATCAAATGAAGGCATGGGATGTACAAATACTTGTTAAATAAATGATTTTTTCCTTAATGAAGACAAGAAGTTAGACAAACGATCTAGCTTCTTGTTTTTTACTTAAATAAATATTTTATTTATTTAAGTAAACTATTTACTAAAAGATACTGAAGAGATATACTAATAACTGAAAACGATTACATAATAAATTTGAGGTAAAAACAATGAATAAGGAAGAATTACTTAAAGAATATGAGACAACTTTTGGTGAAAAAGGTAAGGATGTCTTTTTCTCACCTGGTCGAATCAACGTGATCGGTGAACACACTGACTACAATGGTGGTCATGTTTTCCCAGCTGCAATTAGTTTGGGTGTTTATGGTGTTTACGGCCCAAGAGAGGATAAAAAAGTTTGCTTGTTTTCTGGCAATGTTGATGGCGATATCGTGGAATTCGATATTGACGACACAACTGTTGAGAAAGATGATCGCTTTTGGGCTAACTACTTCAAGGGCATGATTACGTACTTACGTGAAAAATATGACAACATTGATCATGGTTTTAATCTTTATATCAAAGCCAATTTACCATCAGGTTCAGGGCTATCATCAAGTGCTGCCATTGAAATGCTAATGGGCATCATTTTAAAGGATGAATTTAACTTAGATGTTGACCGGATTGCTTTAGCCAAGATGGGTCAAAGAACAGAGAATGAATTTGTTGGCTTGAATTCAGGGATTATGGATCAATTTGCCTGCATTATGGGTAAAAAAGATAGTGCTATCTTCCTCGATTGCAATACATTAGATTATGAGTATAAGCCACTCGCTTTAGGCGATTACGAAATTATTATTATGGCAACTAACAAGCCACATACCTTAGCCGATTCTGCTTATAATGATCGTGTTCGTGAATGTCATGATGCAGTGAAGAAGTTGCAGGCTAAGTTAGATATTAAGACTTTAGGTGAGCTTGATAATGATACTTTTGATGAATATGCATATCTGATTAATAATGAAACTGAAATTAAGCGTGCTCGTCATGCTGTTAGTGAAAACCAAAGAACTTTGCGGGCAACAAATGCCATGCAAGATGGAGATTTGGAAAAATTGGGACGTTTGATTGATGCTTCACACGTTTCACTTCATTACGATTATGAAGTAACTGGTCAAGAACTAGATACTTTAGCTGAAGCTTCATGGGCTCAACCTGGCGTCTTGGGTGCAAGAATGATTGGCGGTGGCTTCGGTGGTAGTGCCATTGCAATCGTCAAGAAAGACCAAGCTGAGGCATTTAAGAAAAATGTTGGCAAGATTTACCGCGACAAGATCGGTTACGATGCCAGCTTCTATGATGCGGAAATTGTTGATGGAACTAAGAGAATTTAATCAGACAAGAGGATAAGTATGAAAGTTATTGAAAAATTTGCGGATGAAGTTATTAATAGTGGAGCGTATGAGCCGCTCGATCGCGTATATGTGATTAACAAAATTCGCGCTTTAGTTGGCGATGAGGCAAGTAGCGTTGAAGCTAATGATGAACAAACTTCAGTTAAGCAATTAGTTAATTTAGCCGTGCAAAATAAAAAGATTTCGGATGATGTTACTTCACGTGAAGTTTTGAATGATCAACTATACGACTTAATAACGCCAACACCATCTAAAACTAATGGCATCTTTTGGCAAAAAATGCAAAAATCACCTGAAAAAGCAACAGATTGGTTTTATAAACTTTGCGAAAACAACAATTATGTCAAAAAGGAAGCAATTGCCAAGAATGTTGTATTCTCAGGGACCAGCTCTAAAGGACATGGCTTAGAAATTACAATTAATTTGTCTAAACCGGAAAAGGATCCTAAGGCAATTGCGGCAGCAGCTCATGCAACTGGTAAGAAATATCCTCAATGTGCACTTTGCCTAGAAAACGAGGGTTACCTTGGTGGATATGGAAAAAATGCTCGTTCAAATTTGAGAATTATTCGCATGAATATTGGTGGCCGCCCTTGGGGATTTCAGTATTCACCATATGCTTACTTCAATGAACATTGTATTTTCTTAGATCAAAAGCATATTCCAATGGTCATCAACCAACAAACTTTGATTAATTTGGTTGAAATTGAAAAGACGTTACCACATTATTTTGTTGGTTCAAATGCTGACTTGCCAATTGTTGGTGGGTCAATGTTAGCACATGAACACTATCAAGGCGGACGTCATACTTTTCCAATGATGAAAGCTAAGATTAAGAAAAATGTAGTCTTTGATGATTATCCTGAAGTGGTTGCTGGCATTGTTGATTGGCCAATGAGCGACTTGCGCTTGATTAGCGATAATTCGTTAGATTTGATTGAATTAGGCGCTAAAATTATTAATTTCTGGGATCATTATTCAGATTCTGCTCGTCAAATTAAGGCTTTTGATGGTAAAACACGTCATCATACTGTGACTCCAATTATGCACCGTGAAGGCAAGAACTTCGTACTTGATCTAGTTTTGCGTGACAACAACACTAGTGAAAATTATCCGTTAGGTATTTTCCACCCACATAAAGAATTGTGGCATATTAAAAAGGAAAATATTGGCTTGATCGAAGTAATGGGCCGTGCTATTTTGCCAGGTCGGTTAAAGAGTGAACTTGAAGAAGTTAAAAAATACTGGTTGGGCCAAGATAATAAGATGGCTATTAGCCACAAAGAATGGGCCGATCAAATTAAAGCAGAGCAGAATATTACTGCCGAGAATGTTGACGCTGTGATGCAGCAAGCTTTAGTTGAAGTCTTTGAACAAGTATTGCAAGATGCTGGTGTTTTCAAGAATAATGCAGATGGCGATGAAGGCTGGGATAAGTTCATTACCGCTTTAACTAAGCAGATTTAACTCATCAATGTGTAAAACGAGATCTGTTGGATCTCGTTTTTTTGTTAGCGGTAACTCATATATTCTGATGGTTAAATAATTTATAATATTTATGAAAGCGAATACAAAAGAAGGGCAAGAGTATGAAGACAAGTTTTAGAAAATATGGCAGAAAAGATAATAAAGATCTTTGTGAAATCACACTAGAGAATGATCACGGTATGGTAGTTAAGGTATTGAACTATGGTGCTACATTGGAAAAGGTGTTGCTTGATGGTGAAAATATGATTTTGTCACTGGATAAGCCAGAAGATTACGACAAGGAGCGTAATTATCTAGGCGGTACGGTTGGACGTATTGCCGGAAGAGTGAGACGAGGTTTATGGCGGCACGGCTTAGAATTACATCAATTACCAATCAATGAAGGGCCTAACCACATTCATGGTGGTATTGGGACTGATACTGAAATTTGGAATTTTAGACCTAGTTGTAATGAAAAAGGTGCTCGTGTTGATTTAACACTTTTTGATCCAGATGGGCATAATGATTATCCTGGTAATTTAAAATTACACGCTCGTTATGAGTTAGATAATAACAATATTCTGCATTATTCATTGGGTGCCATTAGTGATAAGCTGACTATTTTTAATCCGGTTAACCATACTTTCTTCACATTAGGTGAAAAGAAAATGATTAATGACTTGCAACTGCAAATGAATGCTGATTATTATATTCCAGTTGATGAGACTGGCTTGCCTGATCGTGGTATGGAAAAAGTTGATGGAACAGCATTCGATTTTAGAAAGAAGAAGCGAGTTGGGGATGCATTGGAAGCTGATGATCCGCAAATTAAGAACCGCGATGGAATGGATCATCCATTTATCTTGAATGGCAATATGCCAAATGCAGTGCTAACTTCTGCTAAACACAAGTTAACGGTAACGACTAATGCTCCATCCTTGATTCTTTATACAGGAAATGGATTTGATCATACTGGTAAATATACGGCTGATTTTGGTCCATATTGTGGGATTACGTTTGAAGCTCAAGTGCCGCCAGCAGAAGGTGATGATTTGGGACGCATCACGCTTTTACCTGGTGAAAAATTTAAGCGTACCGTTGATTGGAAGTTTGAATAAAAATATGGAGAACATCCTTACTGAATGAAGTGGTAGGGATGTTTCCTTCTTTGGATATTATGATTTGATTTTACAAGTAAATCCATATTAATATTTAAAATATTTAGAAATCAACTGAAAGGTATAGTAAAAATGATGACAAACGAAAAGATTATTGCTTTAGTCAAGGAAGAATATCTAAACAAGATTCCAAAAATTTTTCGCAAGCATGCTGTTGAAGGCACTTGCAAGTTAATCGCTAGAGAACATCCTGATTTATACAAGGCTTTTGAAGATGGTGAACCAACCGCAGAAGAAAAACAACAAATGACAGAGTTGATTAACGGGATTTTCGAACAAAGAATGAAAAAGCATAAGATGTTATAAAAAGACGCTGGAATGTAATGATTATTAGATCGCTACATTCTAGCGTTTTTTTGATTTTAATTTTGATTTATTAAACCAACAGGTAGCGTATAAACACTTTCTAATGAAGCGGATGGGTCATTAATTTGGCGTAAGAGTAAATCACTCATTAATTCAGCAATTTCTTTTGTATGTTGCCGAGCGCTAATTAAATTTGGAAAAAGATTTTGAATTAAGTGAGTGCCATCAAAACCAGTGATTAAAGTGTCTTTTTTTAAGTAATCCGCACATTCTTTGGCTAATAACGCTGTAATATCATCGGTACAACATATCGCATCATAATTTTTATTCTTTAAAAATTGAAGAATGGCGATTTTTTTAGCAATAATTGAATCACTTGCACTGAGAGAACGAAGATCAAATTTAGCATTAAAAGTATTAAATACACGAATCATTCCTTTGATTCGATCACTTATTGGATAATAGTCTTCTTTAGCACCAGCAATAATAATAATTTTCTTTTTCTTTTGTTTTAGAACAGATTGTGCGATTTGCATACCTGCGTCATAGTTATTAGATTGAACAGTTGGTATTTGAGGACTAATTTTACGGTCAAAGCTAACAATAGGAAACTTTATTTTTAGTCCTTTTTTAGGAATCTTAATAGGAGAGCTGGTGATCAGTCCAGCGATTTCCTTTTGTTTAAATCGCTCTAAATAGTAATTAATATCTTGGGATTGATAGTGATCTAGATGAAGAATACAATCGTATCCTTTTTCCTGTAAATAAAAGGCTAGATATTCAAATAATTCAGAATAAAAAGGATTATTAATTTTTGGAAAATCAACCTCGATTAAATTTAATTTAGATACAGAGTTGACGGTACCTTTTACTTTATATCCTAATTTTTTTATTGCTTCTTTAACCTTAAGAGCAGATTCAATACCTACATATCCATTTTGATTAATATATCTTGAAACTGTTGCTATCGAAACGTTTGCTTCTTTAGCTATATCTTTAATAGTAACTACCATATTTTTTCACTTCCTTATGTAAATATTACACATTTAAAATCTTATATCATAGTATTTTGACTTATTTAAATGTGTAAATTTGTGTAAATCCATTGAAAACTGTAAATAGAAGTGTATGATGTAATTGTAAACAAGATAGCGCTTACTTAAAGGAGAGCAATATTTGATCAAGAGGAGTGAAGATTTATGAAAAAGTGGCTAAAAAGAATGGCTTTAATTAGCTTAGTCGCTACGATGGCTTTAAGTTTGACAGCTTGTGGTCAAAATAAAAGCAGCAATTCTGGTAAAAAAGTGACAATTGAGTACTTTAACCAGAAAAAAGAAATGTCAGCAACTTTGAAAGAAATTATCAAAGACTTTGAAAAGAAAAATCCTGATATTCATGTCAAAGAAGTTGACGTTCCTAATGCAGGTACGGTTTTGAAGACAAGAATGCTTTCAGGAGATGTTCCTGATGTAATTAATATTTACCCACAAAATATTGATTTTCAGGAATGGGCAAAAGCAGGTTATTTTGAAGATATGACTCATGCTTCATATATTAAAAACATTAAAAATCACTATGCTGATTCTTTTAAAATTAACGGTAAGATTTACAACGCACCACTTAGTGCCAACGTTTACGGTTTCTTCTATAATGCAACTGAATTTAAGAGATTAGGAATTAAAGCTCCTAAGACTTGGGCCGAATTTGAACAAATTGTTAAAAAAATCAAGGCTAGTGGCAAGGCACCATTTGCTGTAGCTGGTACTGAACCTTGGACTTTAAACGGATATCATCAATTATCTTTAGCTACTGTTACAGGTGGTGCTAAGCAAGCTAACCAATTACTTAGGTTCTCAGCGCCTAACGGCATTAAAGTAAACAATCCTTATATTCAAAAAGATTTTACTAGATTGAACTTACTTCGTGAAAATGCACAACAAAATTGGCGTGGTGCTAGTTACAACGATGCTGTTGTTTCATTTGCTAATGGTAAAAGCTTGATTATGCCAAATGGTTCATGGGCATTACCTTTGATCAATCAACAAAAGCCAAAATTTAAGGTTAGAACATTTGCTTTTCCAGCAGCAAAGGCTGGTCATGAAATGACAGTTGGTTCAGGCGACTTAGCTTTGTCTATTTCATCAAAGAGTAAGCACAAAAAGGCAGCAGAAAAGTTTGTAGCATATATGACAACACCTGCTGCAATGCAAAAGTACTATAACGTTGATGGAAGTCCTGTAGCCGTTAAAGGTGTAAAGCAAAAGGGAATTAATTCTCAATTGGGAGGCTTGTCTACTTTGGCTTTCACTAAACACGATATGGTTTGGTTAGCACAAGACTGGACTAGTGAGAATGATTTCTTCAATTTGACGGCTAGTTACCTGATGACTGGTAATAAGCAACAAATGGTAAATGATATGAACACCTTCTTCAATCCAATGAAGGCTTCTAACTAGGAGGGTTAAAAAATGAAATCAAAAAGTTTTATTGAAAAACATTGGGGTTGGTTGTTTTTAATCGTTCCATTGATTTTACAAGCAATTTTCTTCTATTTTCCATTAATTCAAGGTGCATTTTATAGTTTTACTAATTGGACTGGTTTGACTTATAACTACAAGTTTGTAGGAATTAATAACTATAAATTATTGTTGATGGATCAAAACTTTGCTAAATCCATTGGTTTTACTGCAATTCTAACTATTTCATTGATTATTGGTGAAATTGTAATAGGTATTTTAGTAGCTAGAGCATTAAACTCAAAGATTAAGGGTCAAACATTCTTTAGAGCCTGGTTCTTCTTCCCAGCTGTATTGTCAGGTTTAACAGTTGCTTTGATTTTTAAGCAAGTATTCAATTATGGTTTGCCAGCAATTGGTAATGCACTTCATATTGAATGGCTTCAAACAAGTTTATTAGGTACTAATACTGGTGCGGTAATTGCAACTATTTTCGTTTTGCTTTGGCAAGGTGTGGCAATGCCAATCATTATCTTTTTAGCGGGTTTACAAAGTATTCCCGATGAAATTAAAGAAGCTGCGGAGATGGACGGTGCTAATAGTCGTCAAATCTTCTGGAACATTGAATTGCCATACATGTTACCAAGTATTTCAATGGTCTTTATTTTGGCATTAAAGTCAGGTTTGACAGCCTTCGATCAAATCTTTGCAATGACTGCGGGTGGTCCTAACAACTCAACTACTTCACTTGGTTTGCTGGTTTATAACTATGCGTTTAACAATAACTCATTTGGTTACGCCAATGCGATTGCCATTGTCTTGTTCATCTTAATTGCTATTGTTTCATTCATTCAAATTAAGATTTCTAACAAGTATGCCGTTGATTAAAGAGGAGTATCAAAATGGAAAAAGAAAATAAATCAAAGAAGTTTTGGGATTATGCTTTACTGATTGTCGGTGGAATTCTGATTTTAATTCCATTGCTCTATACATTTTTAAGTTCATTTAAGACAACTAAGCAAATTATGAATCATTTCTTTGCTTGGCCAAATCCATGGACAACAGCTAACTTTCAAAGATTGTTTGCGGATGGAGTAATGGGTTACTTCTGGAACTCAATTGTCATTACGGTTTTATCAATTGTCTTAGTAATGATTTTCGTCCCAATGGCTGCTTACTCTATTGCTAGAAATATGTCAAAACATACAGCCTTTAATTGGATGTATATCTTGCTAATCATTGGTATCTTCGTACCATTCCAAGTAATTATGATTCCAATTACTGTCATGATGAGTAAGATTGGCTTAGCTAATATGTGGGGCTTGATTATTCTGTATTTAACTTATGCAGTTCCACAAACATTGTTCCTTTATGTAAGCTATATCAAACAGAGTGTTCCTGAAAGTTTGGATGAAGCAGCAGAAATTGACGGTGCTAATAAGATTACCGCATATTTCAAGATTATCTTCCCATTATTAAAACCAATGCATGCAACAACATTAATCATTAATGCAATGTGGTTCTGGAATGACTTTATGCTTCCACTGTTAATCTTGAACAAAGATTCAAAGATGTGGACATTGCCATTGTTCCAATACAACTATACAGGCCAGTATTTCAACGATTACGGTCCAAGTTTTGCTTCATATGTAGTAGGTATCATCACAATTACAATTGTTTACTTAATTTTCCAAAAGAATATTATTGCCGGTATGAGTAACGGTGCTGTGAAGTAGTTAAGAATAGAGACGAGGTTTTAACAATGGTTAAGGTAGATTTAGATCACGTATATAAAAAGTATGATGGTAATGATAAGTATTCAGTAACGGACTTTAATTTACATATTAAAGACGATGAATTTATCGTTTTTGTTGGGCCATCTGGGTGTGGTAAATCAACTACTTTAAGAATGATTGCTGGACTAGAGGATATTTCAAAGGGTACTTTGAAAATTGGTGGTAAAGTTATGAACGATGTTGCTCCAAAGAACCGTGACATTGCAATGGTATTCCAGAACTATGCTTTGTATCCTCACATGTCTGTTTATGACAACATGGCCTTTGGTTTGAAGTTGCGTAAGTATAGCAAGGAAGATATTGATAAGCGAGTACAACGTGCTGCAAAGATCTTGGGCTTGACAGATTACTTAAAGCGTAAGCCATCAGCACTTTCTGGTGGTCAACGTCAGCGTGTTGCTTTGGGACGTGCGATTGTGCGGGATGCTCCAATCTTTTTAATGGACGAACCTTTGTCAAACTTGGATGCTAAGCTTCGTGTAACAATGCGTGCCGAGATTGCTAAACTACACCAACAATTGAAGACAACTACTATTTATGTAACTCACGATCAAACTGAAGCTATGACCTTAGCTGATAGAATTGTCATTATTAAGGATGGTAAGCAACAACAAGTTGGTAGTCCACTTGAAGTATATAACAAACCAGCTAATGTCTTTGTTGCTGGTTTTATCGGTTCGCCTGCTATGAACTTCTTCCATGTAATTTTAAAGGATGGCAAGATCATTGATAAAGATAATCATGACTTTGAAATTCCAGTTCCAGAAGGTAAGTTAAAGGCATTAAAAGAAAAAGGATATAACGGAAAAGAGTTGATCTTTGGTATACGTCCAGAAGATGTTCATACTGAGCAAGTATTTTTAGAAACCTATCCAGACAATGTTGTTGAAGCTAAAGTGGTAGTTTCAGAATTGTTAGGTGCTGAAACTCAGCTTTATACTAAAGTTGGTAATACTGAATTGGTATCGAAGGTAGACCAGAGAGACTATGCTAAGCCTGGCAATGTGGTAAAGATGGGCTTTGAAATGAATAAGGCGCACTTCTTTGATCCTGAAACTGAAGTAGCAGTTGAGAACTGAGGTTAAGTAATGACTAAAAACTTAATCACATTTGATGAAAAAAATAAAGTTTTTCATTTGCATAATGACCAAATTTCATATCTGATTTCAATTGAAGATGGTGGCACACTAAGTCACTTGTATTTCGGTAAAAGTATCAAAGCGTATCATGGTGAATTGCGGTATCCACGACTTGATCGAGGATTTTCAGGTAATTTACCCGGATCATTAGATCGTACTTTTTCAAAAGATTCTTTGCCACAAGAATACAGTAGTGCAGGCGAAATGGACTTTAGAACGCCAGCAATGATTGTGCGCCAACCAGACGGTTCTAATGCAGTATTTTTAACCTATGAAAATTATCAAATTGTGCCAGGAAAGCCTGAACTAAAAGGTTTGCCTCATGCATGGGCAAAGAATAAGGATGAAGCTGAAACTTTAATCATTACTTTAAAAGATAAGTTTAGTGAGCTGAGATTTGACTTGCTTTATACAATTTATCGTGATCGTTCGGTAATTGTGCGTTCGACTAAAGTTAGAAATGCTGGCAAGGAAACGGTAAAAATTGAAAAAGTAGCTTCGATGCAAATGGATTTCGTAGATCGTGACTTTGACATGATTACACTGCCAGGTGCCCATGCGCATGAAAGACGGGTTGAACGAAACAAGGTTAATCAAGGAATTCATGTTTATTCCAGCATTCGCGGCACTTCAAGTCACCAAATGAATCCATTTGTTGCTTTAGTTGATCAAGATACAAATGAGTTTGCTGGGGATGCATATGGTTTCGCCTTTGTTTACTCTGGCAATCACAAGTTTGAAGTAGAAAAAGATCCGTATGCGCAAACCAGGATTGTTGTTGGCATTAATGATTACAACTTTAGCTGGATGCTAAATGCGCAAGAGAGTTTCCAAACACCTGAAGTATTAATGGTTTATTCAGATCAAGGTTTGAATAAGATGAGCCAAGCTTTCCATAGTATCATTCATGATCGCATTATGCGAAGCAAATACAAAGATCAGGTTCGGCCAATTGTGGTGAATAACTGGGAAGCAACTTACTTCGATTTTGATGAAGATAAGTTAAAGCCAATTGTTGATAAGGCTAAGGAATTAGGCATTGAGATGTTTGTGCTTGATGATGGTTGGTTTGGCCATCGCGATGATGATAATTCTTCCTTGGGCGATTGGCAGGTCTTTGAGAAAAAATTCCCTCATGGCCTAGATCACTTTGCCAATTACGTTCATCAGCAAGGGCTTAAGTTTGGTTTGTGGTTTGAACCAGAGATGATCTCAATTGATTCTAATTTGTATCAAAAGCATCCCGATTATTTGATGCATGTTCCTGGAAGAACACCAAGTCCAGCTCGTAACCAATACTTGCTTGATTTAGGCCGAGCAGAAGTACGTAATAATATTTTTGACCAAATGAAAGCAATTCTTGACTCAGGCAAGATTGACTACATTAAGTGGGATATGAATCGCCACTTGTCTGATATTTACCAAGCTGATTTGCCAGCAGATCGACAAGGCGAAGTCTATCACCGTTATGTATTAGGTCTATATGATTTACTTGAAAAAATTGTTGATCGTTATCCTGACCTCTTAATTGAAGGCTGCTCAGGTGGTGGTGGGCGTTTTGATGCAGGCATGGCCTATTACAACCCACAAATCTGGGCTAGTGATGATAGTGATGCAATTGATCGCTTAAGCATTCAATATGGCACTAGTTTAGTCTATCCACAATCAATGATGACTTCGCACGTTTCGGTTAGTCCTAATGAGCAAAATGGCCGGATTACGCCGTTTAAGACGCGTGGTATTGTCGCAATGTGGGGGGATTTAGGTTACGAGCTTGATTTAACTAAATTAAGCGAATCAGATCAAAAGGCTGTTGCTGAGCAAGTAGCTGAATATAAGAAAATTAGAGCAGTTACTCAATATGGTACTTTTTATCGCTTGAAAAATGCGCAAGAAGGCAACCAATGTGCATGGGAAACTGTTTCAGCTGATAAAAACGAAGTAATTTTATCTACAGTTAAGGTCATGGCCAGTGCACAGCCATACTTCACTAAGACTAAATTAGTTGGTCTTGATCCAAATAAACAGTATGAAGATCAGGTAACCCACCAAGTATATGGCGGTGACGAATTGATGAACCTGGGAATTTATGATCCGGTTGAACACGGCGATTTCATGGCTTATCAGTATCACTTTAAAGCAATTAACTGAGGAAGTTTGTAATGGCAATTAAAAACAAAGTAATGTTGATTACTTACCCTGATAGTTTAGGTAAGAATCTAAAAGAATTAAACGAAGTTTTACATAAAGACTTAAAAGGCGCAGTTGGTGGCATCCACTTATTGCCATTTTTTCCATCAACTGGTGATCGCGGCTTTGCTCCAACTGACTACACGACAGTAGATCCTAAATTTGGCGATTGGTCAGACGTTGAGAAGTTAGGCGAAGAATATTACTTAATGTTTGATTTTATGATTAATCATATTTCGCGCCATTCCAAGTATTATGAAGATTTCCAAAAGAATAAAGATCAAAGTCCTTATGCAGATTTATTCTTAAGCTGGGATAAATTCTGGCCAAAAGGTCGTCCGACCAAAGAAGATGTGGACTTAATCTATAAAAGAAAAGATCGTGCCCCATATCAAGAAATTACTTTTGCCGATGGGACGAAAGAAAAACTTTGGAATACTTTTGGTCCGGAACAAATTGATCTTGATGTGCGTAAGCGAGTAACACAAAAATTTATTAAAGAGACCTTAGTTAGCCTAATTCATCACGGAGCCGATATTATTCGCTTGGATGCCTTTGCTTATGCTGTCAAAAAGCTAGATAGTAATGATTTCTTCGTAGAACCAGAAATCTGGGATTTGCTTAAGCAAGTACAAGATGATATTGCCGATGAAGGTGCAACAATTTTACCAGAAATTCATGAACACTATTCAATGCCGTTCAAGATTGCTAAACATGGTTACTTTATCTATGATTTTGCTTTGCCAATGGTAACCTTGTATTCACTGTATTCTGGTAAAAGCAATCGCTTGGCAGCTTGGCTGAAAAAGTGTCCAATGAAACAGTTTACGACTTTGGATACACATGACGGAATAGGTGTAGTTGATGCCCGTGATATTCTCTCTCCTGAAGAAATCAATTATACCAGTCAAGAGCTCTATCAAGTTGGCGCTAATGTAAAGAAGAAGTATTCTAGTGCTGAATACCATAATCTTGATATCTACCAAATTAATACTACTTTTTACTCTGCTTTAGGCGATGATGACCAGAAATACTTCATGGCACGGTTATTGCAAGTCTTTGCGCCAGGGATCCCGCAAGTTTATTACGTGGGGATGCTGGCTGGCAAGAATGATCTTGAATTACTAGAAAAAACTAAGGAAGGACGCAACATTAATCGGCATTATTATAGTCGCCAAGAAGTAGCTGAAGAAGTTAAACGTCCGGTAGTTAGTTCACTCTTAAAATTATTTACTTTTAGAAATACTGAACCTGCCTTCGATCTTGATGGTTCAATTGAAATTTCCACTCCAAATGAAAATGAAATCCAGATTATTCGTAAAAATAAAGAGCAAACTAGCCAAGTAGAATTAAAGGCTAATTTAAAAGATTTAACTTATCAAGTTGTAGTTAACGGCAAAGAAGTTAAATTTTAATCTTTTCCCTCTAGACCAAAAATAAATAATAGCAATATAAATAAGCAACCTTGCTCAATTTTAGTAATGGTTGCTTATTTTAGTTTCTTGTGACTTATCACAAAATATATTAGCTTTATTCAAATAAAAATCAAATAATCTTGTTATGATTAAAAAGGGAAGAAGGGATAAACGTTGAATATTTATGGGAAATACGCCCCAACTTTAGATAAATTACTTGATCAAATGATGACGCAATTTGAGCAGTTAAATAAAAATTATGAAAAAGGACATGGAGAACGTCTCTATGAACATTTACGTGGTCGGGTAAAAAGTGAAGCCAGTATGGAAGGCAAGTGCAAAAGAAAAGATTTACCGTTAACGCCACAATCAGCTTTGCGTGCTAATCGAGATAGTGTTGGATTGCGTGTTGTCTGCAATTTTATTGACGATATTTATACCTGTATTGACTTTATTAAGCAGTGGGATAATGTTAATGTTTATCAGGAAAAAGATTATATTACTAATGCTAAAACTAATGGGTATCGTTCATATCATATGATTTTTGACGTGACTGTACCTGATGAAGATGTTGACGGCAATATACCGGGTCATTATTTTGTTGAAGTGCAGCTAAGAACTATCGCCATGGATACTTGGGCAAGTCTAGAACATGAAATGAAATACAAGCACAAGATTAAGAATCCTGAGATGATTGGCAATGAATTAAAGCGAGTAGCAGATGAATTAGCTTCTTGTGATGTGTCGATGCAAACGATTCGGCAGTTAATTAGGGAAGAGGATTAATGAGTTAATGAAGATTTTAGTAGCAGAAGATGAACCGCAACTATTGCGGGTTTTAACAGTGGCCATGGAACACGCGGGTTATGATGTGGATCCGGTAGATAATGGCTTAAAGGCAGTCGAGCATGCTAAAGAAAATTATTATGACGTAATTATGCTGGATATCATGATGTCAGTCATGGATGGAATTACGGCTTTGAAAAAAATTCGTGAAAGTGGCGATAAGACTTATATTTTAATGTTGACAGCTAAGGCCGAGGTTGATGACCGAGTAACTGGGCTTGATAGTGGTGCTGATGATTATCTGACTAAGCCATTTTCACTTAAGGAATTGTTAGCGCGGCTGCGTTCAAAAGAGCGCCGTGAAGATGACTTTACTCCTAATAAGTTGGAATTAGGGGATGTAACTTTGAATGTGACTAAGCAGGAGTTGGCTAGTCATAACTCAATTCGTTTGAGCGGAACTGAGACTCAGTTGATGAATTATTTTTTATTAAATCAAAATAAGGAATTATCAACAGAAGAGTTGCTTAATCATGTTTGGAAAAATGATCTTGATGCCAATAGCGAGGTAGTCTGGATCTATGTTTCATACTTGCGGCAAAAATTGCAATCAATTCAAAGCTCAGTTCGAATTGAAGGCGATAAAGGTGGTTCATATAAGCTAGTTAAGTAGGTGAGCAGATGATTCAAAAATTTCGGTGGAAGTTTATTGGTACTTCTGTTGCTGCCTTGTTTGTAGTTTTGTTGTTGACGTTAGGCGGCTTAGTTTGGGTGACTCATGTTCAAAGCCAAAATGAAGTCGATCGCGTGCTAACGGCTTTGGTCAAAAATGAAGGGCGCTTGTCACCAAAAAATGCCAAACCAGCCTTTGGCGATCAACATGATCCAATTAATCGCAATTTTTTAGGTGGGCAGTATAATCCCGAAGCGGTTTATCAGTATCGCTATTTTGCGGTAACAATTGATGAAAGCCATCAGGTACATGTAATTAATGATAATAACGTTTATAAAATTAATAATTCCAAGATACAGACTATTACCAGATCAGCTTTAGAAAATGGTGATAAAAGTGGTGTAGTTGCCTTAGGACAAAATCAATATGCCTTTAGGGTTGTAAAAAATTCTACTGGTGAAATGATGATTGTTTTTTTGAATGAAACTCTGATTTTTAACCGTTTTTGGTTATTATTTAGAGTAGCGTTAGTTTTAGGCTTAGGCGCTTTGATTGTCTTTGCTTTAGTTTTGATTTTAGTTTCGGGCAAGGCAATTAAGCCAACGATTGATGCTTATCACAAGCAGCAGGAATTTATTACCAATGCCGGTCATGAATTAAAAACGCCACTAGCAGTTATTTCCGCGAATACGGAAATGGAAGAAATGCTGGGCAATAATTCTGAATGGAATGAAAGCAATAAAGAGCAGGTGGCTAAACTAACTAAGTTAATCAATCGGTTGATTTCGCTGGCTCGAGCTGGCGAGACGGGTGAGCTTACCTTAAGCAAAGTTAGCTTTTCAGAAATCGTTGAAGAAACGACTAAAGATTTTAAATCAGTCATGAAGAAGAATGACTTAGTCTACCAAGTATCGGTGCGGGAAGGCTTAAATGTTTTAGCTGAAAAGCATACTTTAGCCGAAGTAGTTAATATTTTGCTAGATAATGCGCAAAAATATTGTGATCCTCATGGCAAGATTCAGGTGAAACTGACTAAGGGCGGAACTTTAAGCAAATATGCGGTCTTGCGGGTAGAAAATACCTATCGTGAAGGTAAAGGCAAAGATTACAGCCATTTCTTTGATCGTTTTTATCGCGATGATGAGTCGCATAATTCTAAGAAAGGTGGCTTTGGGATTGGCCTGGCTATGGCGCAAGAGTTAGTCGAAGCCTTTCATGGCAAAATTTTAGCCCACCACAAAGGTGAAGACATTGTTTTTACTGTTAGTTTAAAAATTGCTAAATGATCATTCTGTGATAGTTGTATAATTAGAGCAGAATTGGGGGATCATTTTGGCGAAGAGAAAATCAATTTATACCAAAGATGTTGTCCTAGTTATGGCAGCATCTTTCTTTTTTATGTTTAGTACAATGTTTGTTAATCCTTTGATCAATGGCTATGCCAAAGAATTAGGCGCTAGCAGTGCTTTTGCGGGAATCATTGTTGGGATTATGAGCTTAGCCGCCATGTTTTTGCGGCCGGTAGCCGGTAATTTGACTGATAAATTTTCTAAATACCGCTTATCATTTATTGGCGGCGTTTTGATTTTTATCGGAGTCATGGGGTATGTTTTGACTCCATCAAGTGGCTGGCTTTTGCTTTTTCGGCTGATTAACGGTACTGGTTATGTCCTTTGCACAGTTTGTATGACTACTTGGCTAGCCTTTTTAGTGCCGCGCCAACACGTTGGTGAAGCAATGGGCTTTTATGGCTTAATGAATGCTTTGGCAATGGCGTTAGCACCAGCAGTTTCAATTAATATTTATCAAAAAATAGGTTATCGCACAAGCTTGCTAGCATCAGCTGTTTCTGCTTTATTAATGATTGTGGCCATTCAGTTTGTGGGTGATCATGCTTTGCCTAAAAAGCGAGTTCGAACGCAGAAGAAGAGTTTCAAAATTATCCAGTTTAATGTTTTACCGGTAGCAATTTTGACAACTTTATTTGCTATCCCGTATTTTGTAACACAGGCAGATATTGTAACTTATGTAGAACAAAAACATCTGACTGTCGCAGTTGGGTCATATTTCTTGATATATGCGGTTGTTTTGTTGATTATTAGAGTAGGACTAAAAAGGTATTTTGATACAGTACGTTTTGGCGTCTGGTTTTGGCTAAGTCTAGTTTCAACGGCTGCTTATATTATCTTGCTCGCAATAATGAATAATGATTGGCAAATGGCTTTAGCGGCAGCTTTAATGGCATCAGGCTATGGGATCATTTATTCAGTTTTGCAATCAACTGCGCTGTTGTTAGCACCGATTGAAGAACAAGGCTTAGCTAGTGCTACTTTTTATTTAGGATTAGATATTGCTATGGCCTTTGGCCCGATGATCAGTGGTGTAATTGATTCTGCTTTACCGATAGAATGGTTCTATCCAGTAGAATTAGTCTTAGTTCCATTGATTTTAGTAGTTTATTTCATTTGGCGTAAGCGTTTGAATGGCGCAATTGACCATCATTAGAGGGAAAATATGAGCGAATATGTAGTTAAATCTAAGTTAGAAGATAAAGAATGGCAAATTGCCAACCAAGTACGTGATCATGTTTTTGTTTGTGATGATGTTAAACATGATGCAGGTCCCAACCCAGTTGAGTATCTATGTAGTAGTGTTAATTCATGTATTGTAATGTCGGCAGGGATGATTACTAAAGCACATCAACTTGATGTTAAAAATTTTAGGGTAGAAAACCAGGCAAAAACGGAGAATCTCGGTCATGGTAAATCAGTAGTAACTGAGATGAAGATCAAGGTCTTCTTTGATTCGGCAATGACTAGAGCCGAGAAGGAAGAATTTTTAGCTCATACTTTGCATGTTTCAACTGTTTATCAAACTATTAAAGCAGCTGTCAAAATTTATGTGGAATTAGGAGAATAAGCGATGAGCGAGCCATATTACAAACAAGAATACCAGGGTGAAAGAAAGTTAGATGGTGAGGCCCCAGTTTTTAGTTTTGGTCAAATTATGAAAGAAACTTTTCTGCGACCATTTACCTGGAATGCAAGAACTACCAGAAGAAGTTTCTGGATTGGCATCATTGTAAGCGAGATTTTAATCTGGATCGGGGGCATTATTACTTTTTGTGCTACACTTATGCCAGTTTCACATTATGAAAATGATTCTGTTGATATGATTAATGGTTTTGCTTTCAATAGTAACCATATTTCAGCGATAGTAATTATTGGCATGATCATTTGGGGCTTGATCTATCTTTATTTGAAATTATGTCAATTAGGCCTAGCTGTAAGAAGATTGCATGATATCAATTATACAGGTTGGTGGATTTTGTTAATGCTGATACCGTTAGGTTGGATTTTTGTTCTGTATTTTGCAATTCAACCAAGTAAGCAGGAGCCGGTGAAATGGGGAACGTATCTTTACCTTGACGAATAATAAAAAATGTTATAATTGAACTATAAGAGATTACGTTAGGAGATTATTTCGATGAAAACTAAGAATTTATTTACTTCATTAGCTGCCGCAGTGATGCTTTCAGCTGGTTTAGCTGGTGCAGGTGTGTCTGCTGCAGAACCAGTTCATGCAGCAACTACACAAACTCAAAAGGGTATCGGATTGCAGTTTAGATCAGTTTCTGCAACTGTGAATAGTGATAAGCCAGTACTTTTAACTTTAAAATCTGACAATCAATCATTTGAAAAGACTGATTCAACTTATACTAAAGGCCAAGCGGTTAATGTTTACTATTCAGTAGATGTTACTGTAACTTCTCCAAGTGGACAAAAACAATCTATTACGTTGTACTGTATTAAAATCGGAAGTCAAACAGAAGCTCCAGTATTTATTCCTTCTACTGAGGTAACTACTTCTGCTAAGATTCCAACCCGAGAAGATTGGATGAAGCAGAGAGAAAATGATGTTAAGACAGTTCAAGATGCTTTTAATAAAGTTACAACAAAATATATTGTTATAACTCCTAAGTCAAAAAAAGGAGCTAAGATTTACTACGCATATAAGAAGAGCGCCAAAGCTAAAAAGGTATACTTCAAGGCAACTAAAAAGAAGATTAAGTACGGTAAGAAGTACAAGTCATCGATGATCGTTAAAAACGGTAAGAGCAGATATGCTTATATTGGTAAGAAGAGATACTTAAAGACCTCTACTATTAAAGTAGTAAGTGCTAAGTACGCACCAGTTCAATTATCAGATGATTTGAAGAACTTAATTGTTCAAAACTAGAAAAAGTTAATAAAAATTGTAGCGTAAAGGATGAATTATTGTCCTTTACGCTTTTTTGATCTAAAAATTAATAATAATATTGATAAAAAAACTCACTGACCTACAATAGACTTTGCGTTATTTTTAGGGAGTTGTAAAAATAAGAATGAAGAGAGTAAAAGTCTATTTAGGATTAGCTTGTTTGATGACGTTATTATGTTTGAAGCCGCAAATGGTTTGGGCGCGAGAACTAAATCCATTTCAGACTAAGATGATTAATCCGCATACGTCTTATAGAATTTATCAAAACTTAACTCGTAAAGGTCCGTCAAGAAGTCTATGCCTTGCTAATACGTTTAAACATGGCAATGTTCAAGCCAGTGCAGTTAGAAAAGTTTGCGGCAATAAGTATTGCTATGTTTGGTTAGACGGACATAGAGGCGGTTGGGTCAATCAGCGAGCTTTTTTAAGAAGAAAAATTGCAGTTGTACATCAGATTAGTTTAGTGAAGAATTCGCATTATAGTTTTCCAACTAGGGATGCGATTAATTATGCAACAGATGTAGCAGGAACGGTAATTGAGCCAAGTAAAGTTAAAGTATCTCGAGCAGAAGTTTCATCAAGTAAAAAGGAAAGCTATCGGGTAAGTTATTCTTATGGTAAAGCTCATGCTCAGACAGTTGTTCAAGTGAGAGCTAATGCTAGAGAGGGCATTGTTAAAGCAACCAAAAAACCACAAGCTGGAGACAGTGCTCGTAGCTGGTTCAAGCACTATAAGACGTCTGGTAATTGGGGTAGAAGCTTTGCTCCGGAAACTAGACCGCATGTCTTGAAAAGTGGACATTTTAGACTGAAAACCTATTTCTATCAACCTGCGACTTTATGTCAAAGTGATTCGGTAACTGGGAAGGTGGGACCAGTACCAGAAGGATTGACCGTGTCAAATGGTTCAATGTATGCCACAATGTATCATTCACCTAATGATACGCGTGCTCACATTGTTTCTTACAAATTTAATCAAGTGCCTAATCGCTATGTTATGCAAAAGTTGTCATGGCTACCTTGGTCACAATTTCTGCGGCTTGCATCCCATGTTAAGATAAGCCCATATATTAAATTGGGACATGGACAAGCAATCGGTTCAACTCGAAAGTATATTTATGTGATTGCTAATAACCATTTATTGCGCAAGAGCTCTCAATCAGAAGAAATTATGCAGATTAGTAAAAACAATTTGCAAATTAAACAGATTTGGACTTTTAAAGTTTGGAATCATTCAGCTAGAACAGGTCGTTATTTCCATAATGCTACTTTTGTAAATGATCACCAATTTATTGCCGTTTACCATGATGCCACAGACCACCGTTTTGAATATTGGGAAGTTACTGGTCAGGGTAATAGTTGGTATCCTAAAGAGATTGGCGCTACTAGAGGAGATTTTATGCGCAATGATTCTCCCGTTCAAGGAATTACCTATGACAAGCATAAAAAACAGATTTATTTGGCCTTTAATGATTATTTGTTTAAATTGAAACGCTCAGGTAAAGTGCTGGCTAGAGGTCACTTTCATACAGGGCGTGAATTTGAGGGGATTAGCATAAATGGTCGTCATTTATACGCAGAGCTGGCGCAAAGGCCAGAATTGTTGAGGCAGAGGATAAGATAATAGGTGTAAAAATATGTTATACCCAGATAAATTCTATTTAACACAAGATTTAAATAGAAGATTTGCCAGAACTAACCTTGCTCGACTAATATTTAGTGATTTGCATTTTGAGAAAACAAATATTTCTTTAATTCAAACACAATTAGTTGCTGATGGGTTAAATATAGAGAGGGCTTCCGAGATAATCTAAACTACAAACAAGAAGAAAAATTTTTCGATGAGTTAATGAACAACGATACCTCGACTACAGATAAGGCAATGACATTGATGTATCATAATATGCGTAATCAACTTTTTTGGGATGGAAATAAACGTACCGCTACCTTAGCAGCCAACAAGTTAATGATTGATCATGGAGCAGGTTTAATTAATGCCCCACTTGATAAGTGGGATAGATGGAACAAGCTGATTAGTCAATATTATTTAACCGGCAAAATGAATATGTTAAAAGATTGGACCTATGAAAATGGCATTCAAGGAGTAGTGCTGAATAATAATTCAGATTTACCTAAACCTGATATTAATCCAGAAGATTATGATTAATTACTTAAGCAGACCGAACAGGCCTGCTTTTTTTATTCAAGACAACTTTTGAAAATGTTGCTCTAAAAGTTCATAATAGAAATTGTTTGTTTATGTTAAAGGAGTTGTTTTATTTTTTATGGAGAATGACGATCACGTTAAGATAAGTCCTAGTAGTCTTGTCTTGATGATTTTTTCTTCTATTTTTGGATTTAGTAATTCACTGACAGCTTTTTATCAAATGGGTTATTCAAGTATCATTTGGTATATTGTCACAGCTATTTTATTCTTCCTGCCATCAGCTTTAATTTTCGCTGAATATGGTGCTTCTTTTAAGGGGATTAAAGGCGGAATCTTTTCTTGGCTGGAAGGATCTACTAATGAAAAAGTAGCATTTATCGGAACTTTTATTTGGCTGGCAGCTTGGGTAATTTGGTTAGTTTCATCAACCCAATTTTTCTTAGTTTCAGTTTCAACGGCAATTTTTGGTCATGATACTACTCAAAGCTGGCATTTAGGGTCGCTGACTTCAACTCAGTTATTAGGTGTGTTGGAAGTTATTTTCTTAGTAATTGTTACATTTTGTGCCGCAAAGGGAATTGATAAGATAAAGGCGATTAATAATATTGGTGGGATCTTTACTTTAGGAATTGCCATTGGTTTTACAGCAGTTTCACTTTTTGTCTTTATTTTGAATCATGGGCAATTAGCTGAACCAGTGACCGCACAAAATATGGTTCATTCACCTAATCCAGCATTTCAGTCACCGATTGCGGTTATTTCATTTATTGTCTATGCTTTATTTGCCTATGGTGGTCTGGAAACAACCTCAGGAGTAATTGATTCAGTTGATAAACCGGAAAAGAATTATCCTAAGGCTCTGATTACGGCCATGGTCTTAATGACAGCACTTTATGTTGTAAACATCTTTATGTGTGGGGTGGCTGTTAATTGGAACAAATCGTTAGGTGGTAAAGGTGTTGACTTAGCTAATGTCGAATATGTTTTGATTAATAATTTAGGTATTGTCACTGGTCATAGCCTAGGTCTATCACATTCTACTTCACTGGCAATTGGAACTGTCTTTTCTCGTTTGGCCGGAATTGCGGATGTGTTATCAGGAATTGCCGCTGCCTTTTTGATGGTTTATTCACCGATTAAATCATTTATTGAGGGGTGTGATCCGCGACTATTGCCTAAGAAAATGGTTAAGTTAAATAAGCACAATATGCCTGAATTCTCGATGTGGGTACAAGCAATTGTGGTTAGCGTTATTATCTTATTTATTTCATTTGGTGGTAATGGGGCACAACAATTCTATACAATTTTAATGGATATGATGAATGTTTCTTCATCAGCACCATATTTATTTTTAATTGCTGCTTACCCATTTTTTAAAGCTAAAAAAGACTTAGATCGGCCATTTGTTTTTATTGAAGGTAAGAAAAAAGTTTGGGCAACGACAATTGTTGTTTGGTTAGTGGTTGCGGTCGGAATTATCTTTACTTGTATCGAACCACTCTTTACCGGAGACTGGCAAACTTCATTCTGGACGGCTATTGGTCCAGTGGCCTTTGGTGTTATTGCTTGGATTTATTACGCATATAATGAACGAAAAGAAAAAGCAATGGCTTAATACGCAAAATAAGACGAAGGATTTTGTCCTTCGTCTTATTTCTTTTCTCTATTTTTTACTTTAAGCCAGCTACTCTGACAACATCACGTTCAATCATTAATTCCTCATTAGTTGGAATAACCATACCAACAATAGTTGAGTCGGGCTTGGTAATAATGGTGGCATTTTCTTTATTAGCGGCTGAATCAGGCTTAAGGCCTAAAAGTTCGAGTGAATCCATGACATGTTCACGGACACCAAAGTCGTGTTCACCGACACCAGCTGTAAAGGCGATACCATCTAGGCCACGCATTTCAAGGGTATAAGCACCAACATAGCGAATGATTCGATTAATGAAAATGTTTCTAGCTAAGTCAGCACGCTTCTTCTTTTCCCCTTCGAGCTTAGTCATGTCACCACGTAAATCACGCATATCTGGTGAAATGCCTGAAATTCCTAACAAACCAGATTCGTTGTTTAGAACCTTAAGCATTTGGTCAGCATCAAGATTTTCCTTTTTCATGACAAAAGCAAGTAAAGAAGGATCAACATCACCTGAACGGGAACTCATCGTAATACCCGCCATTGGTGAAAAGCCCATTGAAGTATCGAATGATTTACCATCTTTCACAGCGGTAACTGAAGCACCAGATCCTAAGTGACAAACGATTAATTTCAAGTCCTTTAAGTCGCGTTTCATAATTTCAGCGGCTTTTTGACTAACATATCTAACCGAAGTGCCATGTGCGCCATATTTTCTTGCACCGTATTTTTCATAGTATTTATATGGAAGTGAGTACAAGTAGTGCACTGGATCCAAGGTTTGGTGGAATGAAGTATCAAAGACAGCGACTTCAGGGACGCCAGGCAATACTTTCATGAAGGCCTTAATGACATCGGCTTCAGCGGTATTATGAAGCGGCGCATATTGTTTCAAATCATAAATCTTTTGTAGTGACTTTTCATCAATTAAGGTGGAGTCCTTAAATTCTTCACCACCCGCAACAATTCGATGTCCGATTCCGATGATTTCTTTAGGATCGTCAATTAAATCATACTTTTTTAAATTTTCAAGCAAGATTGTAACGGCAGTTTCGGAATCAGGAATGTCAACTTTTTCTTGGTGTTTTTCACCTTTAACCTTGATTGTAAAGGTGGAGCCGTTAAGCCCAACTCGATCAGCCATCCCTTCGCTGATAACTTTTTCATCAGGAAAGGTGAAAAGCTTAAATTTAAAAGAAGAGCTACCCGAATTAATCGCTAAAATTTTTTTCATAAATTATGCCTCTTTTTCTTAATTTTTGCAGTGCAACCTATCCAGTAAGGGCATGCAATAAAGAAAATGCCACTAATCTGCTTTAAGTAAGTTCTTGCAGTAATAGTGTCAACGTCTTTATTATACAACTTTTGCTGTAAGCTCTTACAGATATTTTTTTATTACTAAAATTTATATATAAATTTGATTGATCATATATAAATTTAGAATATCAATTTGCAACAAAACCGCTTACAAACTATAATGAAATTAACATACAATATATATTGAGAGGAGAAAAACGAATGACCCACTACTACGAAGGCTTTCCACAAAGTGACCGCGATGAAAAAATCAAGATGGTGAATGTGGATGAACTTGAAGAACGTGTTAAGAAGGTAATGCCAGAAGGTGCATATTATTATATTGCTTCGGGTGCAGAAAATGAATGGACCTGGCGTAACAATACTGCTGCTTTTAATCATTTTCAAATTGTACCTCGTGCTTTGACTGAGATGGCTGATCCGCAAACTGATACTGATTTTATGGGGATGCACTTAAAGACGCCAATTATGATCGCTCCAATTGCTTGTCATGGAATTGCACATAAAGATGCGGAAGTCGCAACGCAAAAGGGTGCTGCTATGGCTGGTGCGCTCTTTAGTTCTAGTACTTATGCTAATAAGAGTGTAGAAGAAATTGCAGCTGCAGCTCCAGAAGCACCAAGGGTTTTCCAACTTTATTTGAGTAAAGACTGGAATTTTAATCAGATGGTTTTTGATGCAATTAAAAAAGCTGGTTATCAAGGCATTTTCTTAACCGTTGATGCTTTGGTATCAGGTTATCGTGAAGCAAACTTGCGGACTAACTTTACTTATCCTGTACCATTGGACTTCTTTAAGCGTTACCTTGGTGCAAAAGGTAAAGGTCAAAGCGTAGCTCAAATGTACGCTTCTTCTGCGCAAAAGATTGGTCCTGAAGATGTTAAAAGAATTAAGAAAGAATCAGGTTTGCCAGTCTTTGTTAAAGGTGTTATGTGTGCTGAAGATGCCTATAAAGCAATTGGAGCCGGTGCTGATGGAATTTACGTAACTAATCATGGTGGTCGTGAAGTTGATGGTGCTCCTGCTACCATTGATGTTTTGCCAGAAATTGCGCAAGCAGTAAATCATCGGGTGCCAATTATCTTTGATTCAGGTGTCCGTCGTGGCTCTCATATCTTTAAAGCTTTGGCTTTGGGTGCTGACATTGTTGGAATCGGTCGTCCATATCTTTATGGTTTAGCCTTAGGTGGTGCGCATGGAGTTGCTTCAGTTATTGAACAATTAAATGATGAATTAAAGATTGATATGCAATTAACGGGATGCAAGACAATTGATGATGTTAAGCATGCTAAATTGACGCACATTGCTTATACTGCTGATAATTTGCCATCTAATACTGATCCAAGCAGACGCAAGGAATATCCGGTAACTGACGAAAATCAAGTTAAGCAAACTGATGCGGTATCTGGTGCTTCTAAGTTAGAAGGAAAGCCAGCTCCGGAACCAGAGACTGATACCACAACTGGTGCTTCAGTAAGATAAAGCAAAAATATAATTAATATTTTCAATATGATTGTCATTGAATAAATGATAGTCATATTTTTTTACTATCAAGAACTCAGCGGCTACAATCAAGGTGAAAGCGATTCGATTTTTGGAGAGGGAAATTAAATTATTGAAGAGAATAATGTTTTGACTGATACTGAAGAGCTTAAAATCTTGAGTGATCTTGTTGCAATAAAATCCGTTAATGATAATGAAATTTTAGTAGCAAAATATTTACAAAAACTATTAGGAGAACATGGAATTAGTTCACGTTTATTGGAATATTCCACAACTCGCGCAGATTTATTTGCTGAAATCGGAACAGGCCATCCCATTTTAGCAATTTGTGGTCACATGGATATTGTTTCACCAGGTGAATTAGATCAATGGCATACTGATCCCTTTAAATTAACCAATAAGGATGGTAAATTGTACGGCCGCGGAGCGACTGATATGAAGTCTGGTTTAGCTGCCTTGGTTATTGCCATGATTAATATTCATGAACACCATTTAATTAAGCATGGTAGTATCAGGCTGCTAGCTACTTTTGGTTGGTGAACCTTCTGGCTACAGTATTGCCATTGCTCATAAGGGTTCGATGGATATTAAGTTAACTTCCCAAGGCAAGGAAGCTCATAGCTCAATGCCTGAAAAGGGTTATAATGCGATCGATCCATTAATGGATTTATTAGTTAAGTCCAACAAGGCTTTTAGAGAAACAGATAAAAACAATCCAGACTTAGGTAAGTTGACGTTCAATACTACTGTTTTTACTGGCGGGGAACAGGTCAACATGATTCCCGGAGAGGCTACCGCGCAAATTAATGTGCGGACTATTCCTGAGTTCAATAATAGTTTGGTTGAAAAGAAATTAACTGAATTAGTTAAGGCAGAAAATGCGCAAGGAGCTAAAATCAAAATGGACATCTATATGTCGGAACCTTCAATTAAAACTGACGGTAAGTCTGAATTTGTAAAATTAGCCCAAAAAATTGGAGCAAAATATGCGGAAAAGCCGATTCCAACAGTTGCTATTAAACCAGTAACTGATGCTTCGAATTTGATTGCCGACAAAGGACCTAGCTATCCGTTTGCCATGTTTGGTCCCGGTAATGACACGCCGCACCAAGTTAACGAATATGTTGATGAAAAGATGTATTTGAACTTTGTGAAGATCTATACTGAATTGTTTGTGGCCTATTTGAATAAATAATTTGGAAAGTAATAAAGAGCCTAGGCAAAATTTTAGCCTAGACTTTTTTATTGTATTTTGAAGTATTTTTTAGCCGCATCACTCATCCGTTCAGGGGTCCAAACAGGATACCAGACAAATTCTACATCAACATTTTTAACTTCAGGGACTTTTTTAACGGCTGTTGTAATCTGCTTGATCAAATAATCAGTCAAAGGACAGGCAGGTGTAGTTAATGTCATGTTGATGAGACAGATCCCATCTTGATCAAGGTCAATTTCATAAATCAGCCCCAAGTTGACCACATCGACGTTTAATTCTGGGTCAATAACTTGGGCTAAATGTTCAATAATATCGTTTTTAATTGTTTTGCTATCACGCATTGTGTTACCTACGCATCTTTACCAAAAATTTTTGCTTTAATTGCTTGACCTGTTGGTGTACCAGCTAAGCCGCCGATTCCAGTTTCACGCAGAGATGCTGGCATTTGGTGACCAACTTTTTTCATTGCTTCAATACATTCATCAGCAGGGATAACACTAGTACATCCTGCTAGCGCCATATCAGCTGCGATTAATGCATTGCCAGCTCCGATTCCATTTCGTTTAACACAAGGTACTTCTACTAAACCGGCAATTGGGTCGCATACTAGGCCAAGCAGATTAGACATTGCGATAGAAAGAGCTTGCGCGCTTTGTTCAGCACTGCCACCGGCTACTTCAACTGCCGCTGCAGCGCCCATAGCTGAGGCACTACCGACTTCTGCTTGACAGCCGCCAGTTGCCCCGGCAATTTCGGCATTATTGGCAATCACCATGCCAAAACCGCCAGCAGTAAAAAGAAAGCGAATCATTTGCTCTTCGCTGAGCTGTAATCTTTTTTCTAATAAAAATAGAACGCCAGGTAAAGTGCCGGAAGAACCAGCCGTCGGGGTAGCGCAGACAACGCCCATCGCTGCATTGACTTCGTTAGTGGCTATGGCATTTTCAACTGCTGCCATCATTGTATCGCCTGAAAGTGTGTGTCCTTTCTCGCGATATTTTTTCAGCTTAATTGCTTCGCCACCGGTTAAGCCAGTTTTTGAAAAGACACCGTTTCCAGATTCACCTCTTTTAACGGCAGCTCGCATAGTTTGCAAGTTATATTTCATGCGCTGCCAGACTTTTTCTCGTGGCAAGCCTGATAGTTGACATTCTTGTTCAATAATTAATTCAGAAATAGGTTTGTGCGTTTTTTCTGCTGCAGCAACAATTTCCTTAATATGGTTATACATAATATTGCCCTATGTTATAAACAAATAATATTCTCAAATTTTTTCTTTAGTTCTTGCAATAAATCAGGATGAAGATAATTTTCTACATCATATTCATAAATATTATAGTTTTTAGTATGAAAAATTCGTTTGCGACTAAAGGGTGCTTTTTCGTGCAAGAGCGCGGTAAGCTCTTGTTCAATGCGAATGTTTTTGTGTGGATCAACTAAAATAATAATAGGTAATGCACCAGCAGGTTGAATCTCGGTATTATGTAAGACAATTTTGCGAATTTCAATTGCACCACCACCGATAGAGCATCCAGCCAATTCCACTTTCTTTTTATCATTAGACATATTTAAAATAGCAGTATTAGGGTGACCAATTGGGCTAGGACCATCTTCTTCAACAAAACGTAAATCTACGCCGCGCTGGCGTGCAATCTCAGGTGCCTTTGGTACGCGTAGATCGTCTGAGTCAAAGCCTAAAATACCTGCCGCAATAGCATAGTCTGTTCCATGACCACGGTGAGTTTGGGCGAAAGAGTCGTAATAATGAACGGTAACTTTACTCGGGGTACCGCCAAAAAGTTTGTAACCAGCGCGTCCAATAGCGACGGCTCCGGCCGTATGTGAACTTGATGGTCCCACCATTACGGGGCCAATAATGTCAAAAACACTTTTATACCGATTAGTCATTTTAATCCCTGCTTTGTAAGTTATTCTATTTTTAATTATAACGAATAATAAATGAGATTAAGAAAGTTTTTTGCAATTTTAGCCGAAGTTTTGTCATAATAATATGAAAAGTGAAAGAAGTTGGTTAAATGACTAAAGAAAAAGCAGAATTAAAACAAAATTTGGAGCATCTAGCTGAGCAAAAGGGCAGCCAGCAGGCAGTTTCTTACCAAGACTTGTTTACACCACAATTGATGCAAAAGTATACTAGATTTGCTACTATTGACTTTTTTGTCAGAGAATTGGGCGTGAAAGACTTTACGCAAATTGAGCAGATGGCGATAGATCAAGTCGATGAATTTGTTAAAAAAGAGACCAAGTTTGCTAGCTGGGAAGAAATGCAACAAAAGGCAGTTAGCGAGTACATGATGAAGTTATTTTAGCAACAAAAAGCGAGTTAGTATTAACTTTAAAACTAACTCGCTCTTTTATTTACTATGTTAGGTGAATGACTTGAGCACCTAATTCATCAATAAAGCGCTGATCATGTTCAATTACTAGCATAGTAGGATGATATTTTTTAATTAATTGAATAATTTGTTCTTGGTTAAAGACATCTAAATAGTTCAAAGGCTCATCCCAAAGATACAAATTTGCTGGTTCAAGTAAGGACTTGGCTAAGTAGACCTTTTTTTGTTGGCCTGAAGACATTTGATTAATTGAATTAGTGAATATATCACGTTCAGTACCTAATTTGTGTAAGATATTGAGAAAATCGGCATAGTTAAGGTAGTGCTTTTGGGCAAAATCTTTTAATGATAGGTTATTAGATTGTTCAATCTGTGATAAATAGGAGATTGAAATCTTATCAGCTGAATGCAATTTGCCAGTAATTGTTCCAGCAAAAGTATTAGTAATTGCCTTAAACAAACTAGATTTTCCTATACCGTTTTTACCAGTAATCACAATTTGGTGACCACGCATTAAATCAAAGGTAGTAGGTTGGAAAAGGGGAAGCTTGTCATAAGCAAGGCTAACTCCTTTAGCAGTAATTAGATGTTTACGATGGTCGGGGACAAAATTCATGGCTAGGTCATTGTCTGCTTCAATATTTTTTAAAAGACCCTTTCTTTCTTCGATATTTTTATCTAATCTTGCTTCTACATTTTTGGCAAGTTTCATTTTTTTGGCGGCTTTGTGTCCCATGAATCCTTTATCGTAAACTGTACTTCTATGTCGAATATCGCCTTTCATCTTGGCTCCCGCATTTTTGTTGCTTTCGGAACGCTGGGCAAAAGTTTGCATCTTTTGTTGACTGGCATGGAGATTTTTAATTTGCTTTTCTAACTTTGCATTATAAGCGATATTAGATTCATCCTCTAATTCCTTTTGTTTTTCATAACGAGTATAGTTTCCTTGTTCCAGCCTAATTTTTTGCATTTCAATTGCTAGGGTGTGATCGACAACTTTATCTACAAAATTTCGGTCATGGCTGATTACAATTAATCCTTGTTTTTTATTATGCAGATATTGTGCTACTTGATTTCGTGTATCTTCATCGAGGTGATTCGTTGGTTCATCTAGTAGGGCAAAAGAATGTTGATTAATAAAACAAAGCGCCAGTAAAATTTTTGTTTGTTCACCGCCACTAAGTGTTGAAAAGGGCTGCCAAATGATATTTTCTTTAGCATGAAGCAGATTTAATTCTCGTTTTAACTCCCATTCCTCGAAATTAAACTGTTCTTGTAAAGCATAAATAGTAAGGTTATCGGGATCATTAATTACCTGAGGATAGTAATTGAATTCTAAATCACTTTGAATAGTTCCTTGATATTCGACCTGTTTTAGCAGCATTTTCATAAAAGTGGTTTTGCCGCGACCATTACGACCGATTAAGCCAAGTTTCCAATTAGAATCGAGATTTAGGTTTAAATTATCAAAAATTTTATCCTGACCGTCGTAGGCAAATGAAACGTTTTTTAGTGAAATTGTAGACATAAAAAAGCACCGTCCTCTCAAACTGTGCTTATGATCTGAGAAAATGGTGCCTGATAGATTAGTCCAAGTTGGCTAATCTATAATTATTCTTAATTTAAATTAAAGAAAATCACGCAGACTAATTTCTGATCACAAGCAAAAAGTACATCCTTAAACTGATAGAATGCATTATTTTTTACTTAACGAAAATCAGAAATTAAAAACGCATCGGCGTGAGTCCTCCTATTACTTGAATTGATTAATCTGGCAATACTTTACCATCAAATATAATTATTTGTCAATATTTTTATGATAATTCATTTGCAAGCGTAAGGCCTCGTAAATTGGTTTTCCACCTAAAATGTCCAGAATGTAGTAAGCAACGAAAGTAACAATAATCATTGGCAACACTTGCTGGACAGTTCCAATCATTTCAGTCAGCAGCATAATTGCTGTGAAAGGTGCTTTTTCTATTGCACCAAAATATGCGGCCATGGAAATAACTAGGATATGAGGGAAGTACATTGGCAAAATAATCTGCAATTTTATCATAATATTGGCGCAAATTATTCCCAATAATGCCGCAAGAACTAGGATAGGCATGAAAATACCACCAGGTACGGAAGAACCATATGAAAGCATTGAAAAGACAAACCGAATTATCAAGAATAAGATCGGTAGTAAAAGAAAGTCCCATGATCCAAAGGCTTTGACATTTCAATTCAAATTAAATAAATTATCAATTAACACATGTGAACCACCGAGTAAGTGGGCATTAAATAGACCAACTGGAATAATTAAAATTAAAGGAATGATACTGTGATAGGCAATGTCATTAAGTTAAGCTAATGACATTGTCAAACTGAAACTGGTCTTTATTTTGGCTTAATTATTTTTCGAATTGTTTGCCCCAAGCCCATGGATCTTCGTGCCAGGTCTTTAAGACATCATATTGTGTGCTAGAAATATGACCTGACTCATTTTCCTTTTTGAGTAATTCAGGGTAGGAAAGAAGCGGAGCATATTTAACATTAGCTTTAGCAAAGTTTTCTTTTGCATCTGGCAGGTAGTAGGTGAAAATTGAAGAAACGCCAATGATGTTGCCGCCATCTTTTTCAGTTGCTTTAACTGCATTTAAAACGGAACCACCAGTGGTGATTAAATCATCGATTAAAACGATCTTATCATCTTTACTGAAGCGGCCTTCAATTTGGCGGCCTTTGCCATGGTCCTTTGGCTTAGGACGAACATAGATCATTGGTAAGTGTAGTTTATCTGCAACCCATGCGGCATGGGGAATACCGGCGGTAGCGACGCCACCAATAATAGTAGCCTCAGGGAATTCTTTGGCGATTAAATTAGCTAAATCACCAGCAATCATATCGCGTAATTCTGGATATGAAACCGTTAACCTAAGGTCGGTGTAAATTGGAGAAAGCATCCCACTTGCGTAAGTGAATGGTTTGTCAGGTGAGATAGTGATAATTTTTTCTTGAATAAGTTGACTGAAAATTTGATCCTTATGCATTTTAGTTAAACTCCTTTTTAATTGCTTCATATGCAGCTTCTGGGTCACTGGCTAAAGTAATTGGCCGTCCAACAACAATAGCGCTTGAGCCCCATTCTTTGGCTTGCGCTGGTGTGGCCACGCGAGATTGATCGTCTTTAGCATTGCCAGCAGGCCGAATTCCCGGTGTGACATATAAAAAGTCATCGCCAACTTTTTCGTGTAATTCTTTTACTTCAAGTGGTGAACAAATAACCCCATCTGCTCCAGAGTGCTTAGCCATTTTTGCTAGCGAAAGAACTTGCTCTTTCATTGACAGTGCGCAATTTTGTTCATGTGCCAATACTTCATCAGAAATCGAAGTTAATTCGGTTACTGCTAGTAACTTAGGCACGCTTTTGCCAGCAGGTGTACCCGCGATTAAACCGTCTTTAGCTGATTTGATCATTTGACTGCCGCCTAAAGCATGAACGGTAGTAAAAGTAATTCCTAACTTAGCTAATTGTTTAGCCCCGTTATAAACGGTATTAGGGATATCATGCAATTTTAGATCCAAGAAAATCTTATAACCTTGCTCAGCTAAGTCTTTAACCACTTGGTTGCCAGCGTGATAGAATAATTCCATACCGACTTTGATAAAGACGTTTTCTGGTTTGCCTAATTTAGACAAAATCTTATGCAGTTGCTCTTCATTGTCAATATCTAATGCAACAATTACAGGTTTCATTTTTCCTCCACAAAAAAAGTCTATCTTAGCGCAGAGAGACACCAAGGATAGACTTTTCCTAGATAATTTAAGTCAATATTTTGAACTTGCGGTCTCTCTGTACCGTTTAAAGTTTGATCAAGGTGAAGTTTAACACCTCAAAAGTAAAAATACAAATAAAATTTTTGCTTGGAAAAAATTATAATCACGTGTAGAATCATTTCTTGAAAAAATAAAGAGTGTCCGTGAGCATTCATTTTGGAGGAAAATTATGGTTAATACACATGTAAAATTACCAGGTTTAGATTTGAAAAATCCAGTTATGCCAGCAAGTGGAACTTTTGGCTTCGGCGATGTGCCTGCAGCTAAGAAGTTTGACTTAAATGATCTTGGAGCAATGGTTATTAAGACAACTACGCCACATGCAACCACAGGTAATCCGCAACCACAGATTGCCGTTTTAGATGATGGGGTTTTGAATTCGGTTGGTCTTACTAATCCTGGTGTGAACAAGGTGATTAGTGAAAAGTTAGAACCATTGAGAAAGCAATATCCAGAATTACCGATCGTGGCTAGTGTTGGCGGTGATAGTGAAGCAGATTATGTTGAAGTAGCACAAAAGCTGTCAAATTCTGGCTTGGTTAATGCTTTAGAAATTAATGTTTCTTGTCCTAATGTGGCCCAAGGTGGAATGAGCTTTGGCGTGCATGCCGATGTGGTTGAAGAATTGACTAGAAAAATTAAAGCAGTTGTCAATATTCCAATTTATGTGAAGTTAACACCAAATGTGACTGATATCACTGTAATTGCTAAAGCTGCCGAAAAGGGTGGTGCCGATGGCTTATCGATGATCAATACATTGCTAGGGATGCGAATTGACGTGAAAAAACGCAGACCACTGTTAGGCCATAATATGGGCGGTTTATCAGGTGAGGCTGTTAAGCCAATAGCTATTAGAATGATTAGTCAAGTGCGTCAAATTACTTCTTTGCCAATTATTGGCATGGGTGGCATTGCTTCGGCCGAAGATGTGGTGGAATTTATGTTAGCAGGTGTTAATGCCGTAGCGGTTGGTACTGCTCATTTTAAAGATAGTATTGCTTCTAAGCATATTGCAGATGCCTTGCCGCAAGAACTTGAAAAAATAGGCATTGAAGATATCAATGAATTAGTTGGTCAAGTAAAATTTAATTAGAGCTTGACAAACGTTTCTAATTACAGTAACTTTAAAGAAATGAATGTCCTTTAAAATTAGTCCCGTGAGGCTAGCAAGGCAGGCTTAACTTAAGTTTCGACTTTACTAAAGCTCCTAGTCTCAGTTGAGATTGGGAGCTTTTTTCATGGGCAGAATTAGGAGGCTATAATGGCAAAAGAAATCTGGGATGCACTAGCAATGAAGCGTGCTTTAACCCGTATTACTTACGAGATCATTGAACAAAATAAAGGAACCGATGATTTGGTTTTGGTAGGGATTAAAACGCGAGGCGTTTACTTGGCTAAACGAATTCATGACCGTATTCAGAAATTGGAAGGCGTTGATGTACCAGTTGGTGAATTGGACATTACCTTATATCGGGATGATCGTCATGATGCTAGTTTAAAGCAAGATCCAGTTGTCAATTCTGATCAAGTTGGTGTTAATATTGATGACAAGCATGTTGTTTTGATTGATGATGTTATCTATACTGGACGAACAATCAGAGCGGCGATGGATGCTTTGATGCACGTTGGTCGCCCAAGTTCAATCAGAGTCGCAGTGCTAGTTGATCGTGGTCACCGTGAATTGCCAATTCGTGCTGATTTTGTTGGTAAAAATATTCCAACTTCTGCCGATGAACAGGTTGCTGTTAATGTAATTGAGAAGGACGGCAAAGATTCAGTTGAACTGAAGGCTTTACCAAAATAAAAAGAAGATAGTTAAATATCCAACCATTTAATTGACTCCAGAGAGGGCCAGAAGGGTTGATTTCTTTTCGTGTACACGGGAAGACTCTAGGCCTGGAGCAATTAAATGCTTCAGGCTTTTTTGTATAGAAAGAATTGAAAATGGAAAATTTAAATCTTGTTAATTTACCACATTTTGTGAGTGTTGAAAATTTGGATAGTAATGAAGTAGAAGCCTTAATCAGGAGAGCTGAGTACTTCAAAAAAGGCGGTGCAACACCACGTTTAACTAAGCCAGTTTATGTAACTAATATGTTTTTTGAAGATTCATCTAGAACACATACGAGCTTTGAAATGGCTGAAAGAAAACTAGGTTTGACAGTTATTCCTTTTGATCCGGCTCATTCGTCTGTTAATAAGGGTGAAACCTTATATGACACTTCATTAATTATGAACGCCTTAGGTGTCAACTTAGAAGTGATTCGTCACTCACAGAATGAGTATTACAATGATTTGATTAACTTAAAAGAACATCAACATTTAAATATTGGTGTGATTAACGCTGGAGATGGTAGCGGTCAACATCCTAGCCAATGTATGCTCGATATGATGACTATTCATGAACATTTTGGCCACTTTAAAGGCTTAAAGGTTGCAATTGTTGGTGATATTACTAATTCTAGGGTTGCAAAAAGTGACATGGAACTTTTGACTAGGTTGGGCGCTGAAGTTTACTTCTCAGGTCCAAGTTACTGGTATGATAAAGAATTCGATCAATATGGTAAGTATGAAGAAATTGATCAATTAGTTTCAAATATGGACGTGATGATGCTCTTACGGGTTCAACATGAACGTCATGCAGGCGATCCTAATGAAAAGACTTTTAATGCTAAAGCATATCACGAAAAATATGGTATTAATCAGCAACGCTATAGTGCATTGAAGCCCGACACCATCATCATGCATCCGGGTCCAATTAACCATGATGTTGAACTTAGCGGTGATTTAGTTGAAAGCGATAAGTGCATGTTTGTCAGACAAATGCAAAATGGTGTGTTCATGCGTATGGCAATGATCGAGGCAGTATTGCGCGGTAGACGACTTGGAGGATTAGAATAATGGCAACAGTAATTAAGAATGGCACAGTTTATCAAAATGGTCGTCTAATTAAAGCAGATGTTTTAATTGAAGATCAAAAGATTAAAGCAATAGGGACTAACTTAACGGCAGATAAAGAGATTGATGCAAGTGGCAAGCTAGTTAGTCCTGGACTGGTTGATGTCCACGTTCATTATCGTGATCCCGGACAAACTTACAAGGAAGATATTAAAACCGGTAGTGAAGCCGCTGCTCATGGTGGTTTTACTATGGTAGGGGCAATGCCTAATGTAACGCCTGTACCTAATACGCCTGAGCTAATGCAAAAAATGGTACAAGAAAACAATGAAAAAGGTGTGGTTCATATTTTTCAATATGGACCAATCACTAATGATGAAACTACTGATGTCATTCCTGATTATGCAGCATTGAAAAAGGCTGGTGCTTTTGCCTTAAGTAATGATGGTCATGGAGTCCAAACTGCTCAAACGATGTATTTGGCAATGCAAAAAGCCAAGGAAAATAATTTGATCATTGCTACTCATGCACAAGACGATTCGCTTTTTAATAAAGGGATCGTGAATGAAGGACCTAAAGCCAAGGAATTAAACTTGCCGCCAGTAACTGAATTAGCAGAAACAACGCAAATTGCTAGAGACTTGCTTTTAGCACAAAAAACGGGCGTCCATTATCATATTTGCCATGTATCAACTAAAACTAGTGTGGAACTGGTTCGAATGGCTAAGGCGCGTGGAATCAATGTTACCTGTGAAGTAGCGCCACACCATATTTTATTAACAGATGACGATATTCCTAAGGACAACGGTTATTATAAGATGAATCCGCCATTGAGAAATAAGGAAGATCAAGCGGCGTTACTAGTGGGACTACTAGACGGTACAATCGATTTAATTGCGACTGACCATGCTCCTCATGCTCGCAATGAAAAAGAAGGTGGCATGAAGGGCGCAGCATTTGGTATTACTGGTAGTGAAACAGCATTTTCTACTTTATATACTAAATTTGTCAAAGAAGAAAAAGTCTTCACCTTGGAGCAGCTTTTATCATGGCTCTCCGATAAACCAGCTAAAACGTTTGGCTTAAAAAATGCCGGGGTACTTGAACCAGGTAAGCCAGCTGATATTGCGATTTTTGACTTAGACCATGAAACTGAATTAAAAGAAGAAGACTATAAGTCAAAAGGCGTTAATACACCATTTACAGGCGACAAGGTGTATGGTGAAACTGTAATGACCATGGTTGATGGTCAGGTTGTATACAGAAGGGATGAACAATAATGCGGTATTTAATCCTAGAAGATGGTAGCATCTATGCTGGCGAGGGTTTTGGCGCTGATTGCGAAACAGTTGGTGAAGTTGTATTTACAACAGGGATGACTGGTTATCAAGAAGCAATTACCGACCAATCTTATGCCGATCAGATTTTGGTTTTCACTAATCCTTTAATTGGAAACTATGGTATTACCTTGGCAGATTATGAGTCACTTGAGCCAAGGATCAAAGGCGTAATTTGTCACCAGGTTGCCCGTCATCCTGATAATTGGCGAATGCAGACAACCTTACCAAAGTTTTTGGAGCATTTGAACATTCCAGGTATTCAGGGAATTGACACGCGTGAATTAGTTAAAAAATTGAGAGTTCACGGTACATTACGTGGTAAGATTGCAGATTCAAAAGAAAATGCAGAAAAAATTGCGGCAGAATTAAAGACTAAGAATGTAACTCAAGGTGTAATTAGCCGAGTATCAACCAAGTCACCATATCCAGTTCCTGGTTCGAAACGCAATATTGTGGTTATCGACTTTGGAATTAAACACAGTATTTTGCGTGAACTAGCAGAACGTGATTGTAATTGTATTGTTTTACCATATACAGCTACTGCCCAAGAAGTATTAAACCTTCATCCAGATGGTGTTCTTTTGAGTAACGGCCCTGGTGATCCAGAAGAAATGGTAGAGGCAACTAAAATGGTGCGTGAAGTAGAAAAGCATGTTCCTTTGATGGGAATTTGTATGGGACACCAAGTCTTTGCTTTAGCTAATGGGGCTAAAACTTACAAGATGAAATTTGGGCACCGCGGTTTTAATCACCCTGTACGAGAGATTGCAACTGGTAATATTGGTTTTACTTCACAAAACCATGGTTATGCTGTGTCTGCAGATTCAATTGACAAGGATAACTTAATGATTACCCACGTTGAAGTCAATGATGGGACGGTTGAAGGGTTACGTCATAAGAAATATCCTGCATTTTCAGTGCAATTTCACCCTGATGCAACACCGGGTCCTCATGATGAGGTTTCATTATTCGACGACTTTATGTCAATGATTGATCAGAGAAAGGAAGAAGAGCGTCATGCCTAAAAGAACAGATATTCATAAGATTATGGTGATTGGCTCAGGTCCAATTATTATTGGTCAAGCTGCAGAATTTGATTATTCTGGTACACAGGCATGCTTGGCTCTGCGCGAAGAAGGCTATGAAGTAGTTTTAGTTAATTCCAACCCAGCTACGATCATGACTGATACAACAATTGCAGATAAGGTGTACATTGAACCTCTGACAGTTGAATCGATTTCACGAATTATTCGTCAAGAATATCCTGATGCTATTTTGCCAACACTTGGCGGTCAAGTGGGCTTAAACATGGCTATGGAACTTGCCAAAACAGGAATTTTGGATGAATTACACATCGAGCTTCTAGGTACTAAGCTGCAATCTATTGAACAAGCCGAAGACCGTGAAAAATTTAAGAAATTATGTAAGTCATTAGGTGAACCAGTTCCACCTTCTAAGACAGTTAATACAGTCGAAGATGCCTTAGCTTTTGGAGATGAGATTGGCTATCCGATCATTGTTCGTCCTGCCTTTACGATGGGTGGTACCGGTGGTGGTATCTGTAATAATCATGAAGAATTAGCAGAGATTGCCAAAAATGGATTGGAACTTTCCCCTGTAACTGAATGTTTGATTGAAAAATCAATTGCGGGCTATAAAGAAGTAGAATTTGAAGTAATGCGCGACCATGATGACAATGCAATGATTGTCTGCTGCATGGAAAACTTTGATCCGGTAGGGATTCACACTGGTGATTCAATTGTCTTTTCACCAAGTCAAACTTTATCTGATAAGGAATATCAGATGCTTCGTGATTGTTCACTGCGTTTGATTAGGGCTTTGAAAATTGAAGGGGGATGCAACGTTCAACTTGCTCTTGACCCAAATAGCTTTAATTATGATGTAATTGAAGTAAATCCGCGTGTTTCAAGATCATCTGCTTTAGCTTCTAAGGCAACTGGTTATCCAATTGCTAAGATGGCTGCTAAAATTGCAGTAGGAATGACTTTGGATGAAATTAAGAACCCAGTAACGGGAACAACCTATGCAGAATTTGAACCTGCATTAGACTATGTAGTCTGCAAGATACCACGCTGGCCATTTGATAAGTTCCCTAAGGCTGATCGCGTTTTGGGCACCCAAATGAAAGCAACCGGTGAAGTTATGGCAATTGGCCGTACTGCAGAAGAAGCTATGCAAAAAGCGGTAAGATCACTAGAAATTGATGAAAAAGATCTTTACTCACCAGAAGCACACGCAGCTAGTGATGACCAATTAGAGCAAAAATTAGTCAAAGCTCAAGATGATCGTCTCTTCTATTTAGCTGAGGCATTTAGACGTGGTTATTCAGCTGAAGATGTTCATGAATTAACGAAGATTAATTTCTACTTTTTAGATATCGTGCAACATATGGTTGAATTGGAAAAGACACTTGAGGAAAATAAAGATGATGTTGATGTATTGCGCTTAGCTAAGAAATATGGCTTTAGTGATCCAACGATTGCCTCTTTGTGGAATGAAACTGCAGATGAGGTAAGAGCATTTCGGAAAAAGCATGGCATCATCCCAGTCTACAAGATGGTTGATACATGTGCTGCTGAGTTTGAATCAAAGACACCATACTTTTATTCAACTTATGATGCTGAAAATGAATCACATAAGACTGGTAAGAAGTCGGTGATCGTTATTGGCTCAGGTCCAATCAGAATCGGTCAAGGTGTTGAATTCGATTATGCGACTGTTCACTGTGTCAAGGCCTTGCAAAAGATGGGCTACGAAGCAATTGTTATCAATTCTAATCCTGAAACTGTTTCAACTGACTTCTCTATCTCAGATAAATTATACTTTGAACCATTAACTTTGGAAGATGTCTTGAATGTCTGCGACTTGGAAAAGCCAGAAGGCGTGATTGTTCAATTTGGTGGTCAAACCTCAATCAATTTGGCTCATGGCTTAGAAGAACATGGAGTCAAGATTTTAGGCACTAAAGTAGCTGATGTTAACCGTGCAGAAGACCGTGAACTGTTTGATCAAATCATTAAGCAACTTCATTTGAATCAGCCTCAAGGTTTAACTGCAACTACTCATGAAGGCGTACTTGAAGCTGCTGATAAGCTAGGCTATCCAGTTTTAGTCCGTCCAAGTTATGTTTTGGGTGGTAAGGCGATGGAAATTGTCTACACCAAGGCAGAGTTAGAAGAATACTTGCAAGACCACGTTGATATTGCAGCAGACCACCCAATCTTGGTTGATGATTATCTTGATGGTCGTGAATGTGATGTTGATGCAATTAGTGATGGTAAGGAAGTTCTTTTGCCAGGAATCATGGAACATATTGAGCATGCAGGTGTCCACTCTGGTGACTCAATGGCTGTTTATCCACCACAAACCTTCTCTGATGAAGTTAAAGAAAAGATTACTGATGTCACTAGAAAGCTTGCTTTGACTTTGAACTGTGTCGGCATTATGAACATTCAATTCATTGTCAGAGATGGTGAAGTTTACGTAATTGAAGTTAACCCTCGGGCAAGTAGAACAGTGCCATTTTTAAGCAAGATCACGGGTATTGAAATGGCTCAGGTCGCTACCCGAGTAATTATGGGCGAAAGTTTGGCTGAACAGGGTTACGGTGATGGTCTTGCCCCAGAGCCAGACATGATCTCTGTTAAAGCACCAGTCTTCTCCTTCAGCAAATTATCGGACGTTGATGCATATCTTGGGCCAGAAATGAAATCGACAGGTGAAGTAATGGGGAGTGATCACACTTTTGCCAAAGCTCTCTACAAAGCTTTTGCAGGTGCTAAGATGCAATTGCCTGAAAATGGTAATGTATTACTTACCATCGAAGATCGAGACAAAGAAAAGATTTTACCAATTGCCAAGAGATTTGCGCGGATTGGCTACAGAATCTTTGCTACTAAGGGTACAGCTGATTTCTTGCGCAGTCATGATTTGCATGTTGATCCAGTAACTAAAGTGCATGAAGATGAAGACGCCAAGGATAATATCTTGAATGAATTAAGAAATGGCAAGATTGACTTGGTTATCAATACGATGGGTCACGATATTGAAAAGAATTCTGATGGCTTCATCATTAGACAGGTTGCCATTGGTCAGAATGTACCATTGATTACAGCACTTGATACTGCAGATGCTTTGCTTACTAGCTTGGAGAATAGATCATTTGCTACTGATGCTTTGAAGTAGGATAGTTGAATAGATAAAAATAATGCATTTCTCTATTGAAGTAGGAGAATGCATTATTTTTTATGCAAAAAATAATTTTCACAAGTGAACTAATAATTCTGAGATAAATAAACGATAGATAGCATTCAATCAAGATATTGTGAAAAAAATATGTATCACAAACTTTATTATAGAGCCATGAGTAAAAGTATTTCACTATCTTTCGTAAGCGAATACATTTATAATCTGAGATAAGGAAGTGAAGTGTTTAGGGGGAAAATAAAAATGTGGATTTCGTTTTTATTGGCTTTAATTCCAATTATTTGGCTTATTTACTCTTTGGCAATTCGAAAAATGCCTGCTATTAAAGCATGCAGCATTGGACTATTAATTACTATCGTATTGGCTATACTGGGATTTAACCTCTCTATAGTTGACACTTTGACGGGTGCTTTAGAGGGCATTCTGATGGGGCTATGGCCAATTGTTTATGTAATCGTGGCTGCACTGTTTACTTATAATGTAAGCAATTATTCAGGTGGAATTAAAATTATTCAAGATACTTTGTCGTCAATCACTACTGATAAGCGTATTTTAGTTTTGATTATCGCATGGGGATTTGGCGGATTCTTAGAAGCAATTGCAGGTTTTGGGACAGCAGTTGCAATTCCCGCTGGGATATTAATTGGATTTGGTCTTAATCCGATTAATGCCGCCATAATTTGTTTAATTGCTAATACTACACCAACTGCCTTTGGTGCAATTGGATTACCAGTGATTACACTGAGTGACGTAACTAATTTGCCCGTTACTCCATTATCATTTGTTATTACTTTACAACTTGCATTATTAATTATTATAATTCCGTTTTTATTGGTGATTCTAACAGGTGGCGGAGTTAAAGCTATCAAAGGAGTGGGATTAATTACCCTGATGTCTGGTTTGTCATTTTCAATTCCGCAAATTTTGGTAGCAAAATTTGTTGGTTCAGAGTTACCAGCAATTGTTGGTTCAATTTGTTGTATTTTGACTACAGTTCTGATGGCAAAATTATATCATCATCAAGATAATGACATAAAAGAGAATATTGAGAAGCACAGCGCTATCGAAATTTTGCGTGCAAGTTCACCATTTATTTTAGTGTTCGTATTTGTGGTTCTTGCTTCATCACTGTTTCCAGATATTCAGCATCTATTGGGAAAAGTGACTTCTTATATTAAGGTATATACTGGGAAAGATACAGAACTGTTTAAGATTAATTGGCTTTCTTCACCAGGAACATTAATTTTGCTAGCTACTTTTATTGGTGGATTAATTCAAAAAGTTAGTTTCAAGAAATTAGGACAAATCTTAAAATCAACAATTTTTGGATTATGGAAAACATTAATTACAATTTGTTCTATTGTGGCTTTAGCCAAGGTAATGGGCTACGCAGGAATGACTTCAGCAATTGCGGCAGCATTAGTAGTTCTAATGGGACCAATATATCCATTAGTTGCACCGTTAATTGGTGCTTTGGGTACGTTTATTACAGGATCTGATACCTCAGCTAATGTTCTTTTTGGTAACCTGCAATTGTCTTCAGCTAAGGCTTTAGGCGTAAATAGTAATTGGGTAGTTGGTTCAAATATGGTGGGAGCAACTGCTGGAAAGATGATCTCACCTCAGAGTATAGCTGTTGCTTCAGCTGCAATTGGACAAGATGGATCTGAATCAATAATTTTGAAGCAAGTGGCTAAATGGTGTTTATTGTATTTGGGAATAATTTGTATATTCCTATATGGAATAGGCTTTGCCGTAGGATTTTTATAAAAATAATTTAAATAACTCTTGGTGTTCTGATATATATTGATTTGCACTTGTCATCCATTAATAGTAAATCGCTTGCATTAAAAGCGCTTTCGTTGATAGAATGCTTTTTGTAACTTTTTTACATTAATAAGGGAGACAAAACGAATGAGTTATTTATTTCTGTTCATTCCGGCAATAGGATGGGGTCTTATGCCCATGTTTGTTGCTGGTGTCAAGAAGAGTAACATTTACCACCAAATTTTAGGTACCGTTCTTGGTGCATTTATCTTTGGTGCTGCAGTTACTCTCATTAAGCGTCCATCTTTTAATGCGACTACTTTTATTTTAGCAATGTTAGCTGGTGCTGCTTGGGTTATTGGTCAAGTTGGTCAGTATTACAGTTATTCCAAGGTTGGGGTTTCTGAAACTATGCCAATTTCAACTGGTTTGCAGTTGATCGGTGTGCCACTTGTAGGTGTGTTGATCTTTGGTGAATGGGCAAGCACTCAAGCTAAATTGTTTGGATTTTTAGGGATCTTAGCTTTAATTATTGGTGTAGCATTTACATCATTGACTGACAAAGGTACATCTGAGGGTGGAAAAAAGAATCAGACCACTACAATGATTGTGCTGGTATTGACTACACTTGGTTACATTACTTCAAGTTCCATTCCAAAGGCCTTGAAGGGTGACAGCATAATGATTTTCTTTGCTGAAACCATTGGAATGTTGGTTGCAGCAATTGTTTATTTAATTGCAACTAAGCAAACACAAGTCTTTAAGGAAAAAGAAAGTTATCAAGTAATTCCTGCCGGTGTGATTTACGCAATTGCTGCTCTTGCATACATTGTTTCAGTTAAGATGAACGGTGTAAATCTAGCCTTTGTTATGTCACAACTTTGTGTTGTTATTTCTACTCTTGGTGGTATCCTTTTCTTACACGAAAAGAAGACACAAAAGGGTCTTGTCTATACTGTGATCGGTTTAATATTAATTGTTGCCGGTGCAGTTTTGACCTCAGTATTTTAATGAATTTTAAATAAATATTGAATGAACTCCAACATGATAATTGTTGGAGTTTTTGAGTAAAAAAATTCATGAATAAATATAAAATGAATTAAAATATAAGTAGAAGCCAAAGAGAGGATGATTTCTATGAGTGATAATACAGTATACGTGATCGACGGTCGTCGTTATGCACGTAATGGAGAAATTGTCGAACATAATGTGCATGTTTATAGTTCTTATCAAAATCTGATTGCTGCATTTAAGCCATTTTTGGAAGTTTCAAATAAAGAAGTGCATATGAATGGCAAAAATGAGATGCTTCAGGTTAGAATATATGATCCATCAAATCAATTTTTGACAAAATATAAATTTGATATTTATGAAAAGAAAATAGATAATTTCTTTCCAAGTACTACTGAACATATTTAGCAAAGGAATGATCCGATGACTTTTAACAAAGAAGAAAAAGAGCAAGCTTTAAAGCGGCTAACTGATGAGGAATATAACGTAACTCAAAAGGCCGCTACAGAATATCCTTTTACCGGAAAATATGATGATTTTTATGAAAAGGGGATTTACGTTGATGTAGTGTCAGGTGAGCCACTTTTTTCAAGCTTAGATAAGTATAATGCAGGCTGTGGTTGGCCTAGTTTTACTAAGCCAATTAAGAAATTAACTTACCACCGCGATCAATCGCACGGAATGGAGAGAACAGAAGTTAAAAGTCCCGAAGCTGATTCTCACTTAGGTCATGTTTTTACTGACGGCCCAGTGGATCAAGGTGGTTTACGTTACTGCATTAATTCCGCAGCATTGAGATTTATTCCATATGATCAGTTGGAACAGTCTGGCTATGGTGAATATAAGAAAATATTTGAATAAAAAATACGGCAGATACTTAAAATAAATATCTGCCGTATTAGTTTATATATTAAAAATTATTTCTCATAGAACTTAATTTCAGTATTGGCCAAATCAACTGTATAAGTTTCTTCTTCAAGTGGTCGTTTAGTCATTCCTTCATCAGTTGAGTAGATGATCAAGGCCAACTTACTACCAGATGGAAGAGTGTAGTAGGTAGGTTGAAGCAAGAAGTCTAAATCGTAGAACTTGTCAGCATCAATCTTCTCAGGTCTTTTCATGTCCTTATAGTTTTGTAAGTTCATGTGACCCTTAGTGATCAACTTAGCCTTAGTCTTCTTGTCCGGCACAAATTCTTGCAAAGTATCAGTGCCAAATCTATAGCCAAGTTCTTGACCGCCGCGCATTAAGAACTTAGGTGTAGCGGTTAAGCGTCTTCTTTCTCCCAATTCAACTAAAGCAACAGAAATTTGTCCCTTAGATAAGCTGCCTTTAACTCTAACTTTTACTTCAGGACGACCGACAATCGTAGTTGGGTGAATAAATTCGTCTGTTTCAAAACGCAAACTTGGTTTAGCCCATTTTTCATCACCACAGATGAACTTGTATAGCCAGTCGCTTTCTGAGATGTCAGCCTTCTTAAATTCAATGCCACCTTCATCGACAAATGATTGTTGTGCTTTGCCATTGCCATCTTGGAAAAGCTCGCCGTCATCAGTTGGGTAGTAGGTCTTCTTTTGACCTAATTCATTTGACCAATCCTTTTCTTCGTGCCACTTGTCAGCTTGCAAGTTGTCCTGGATCATGACGGTTGGCCATTGCTTGTAAGCATTGTTTTCAATCCCTAGTAATTCATGTACAAACCAAAGGTTCATCAAGTCAGTAAAATCAATAGAAACAAAGTTGTTCATATTGTAGTGAGGACCTTGGTGTAGGAAAAGATGATGCTTCATTGGCATTTTTTTGACTAGTTGCCAAATTTTATAAACATTCTTTGGCTTAACGTTCCAGTCATTTAAACCGTGAACAGAAATCCAAGAACATTTGATGCCGTCAGCGTGATGGCGGTAGTTTCTTGCTTCCCAAAAGTTGGAATATTGACCGGTTTCACGGTCTTCTTTTGTTAAAAGCTCTTTTTGCATCTTGTCGTATTCCGGTTTGATCTTCAAGTAAGAACCTGCATCCCACAAGTTTGATTGACAAGTTTCAGCCAGTAAATCAAGGTCTTCACCTTGGCAGGCTTCGGGTGCGATTACCAAACCGTGTTCACGGTAATAGTCATACCAAGAAGAAATAGCAGCTTCAGAAACCACAGTTTTCAAACCTTTAACCCCAGTAGTGGCAATAGCAATTTGCAAAGTGCCTAAATATGAACGACCAGTCATCCCGATATTGCCATTGCACCAGTCAGCTTTGGTTTGAACAGATCTAGTACGGTCAGTGTAAGCAATACGATCGCCGTGGAGCCATTCGATAACTGCAGCAGCTGATTCAGTTTCTTCAGGTGCACCAGTAATACGAACCCCATCACTACCACGGGTACCGATTGCTCCAGCAAAAACACTGGCAAAACCACGAGCAAGCATATACTCATTTAATGGATAAGAAGATTTATGTACTGCTTCTTCGGTAGCTGGGTGGTTAGAGTCGTCTGGCTGCTTTGCTTTAACTATTGGTGAATGAACATATTGTGGATCATTCCAATCGGCGGCATCAGATAAATTTTCATCAACATTATGGTTACGCTTTTCATTAGCGATAATTCCGCCGAAATATGGTGAAGCAGTATAAAGGGCAGGCACTTTTAAGCCTTTGTTAGTTTCAGCTGGTCGGAAAACAGTAACTTGAATCAAGTCACTCTTACCATCATGATCAGTATCAAGATCAGTTTCAACGTAAACAACTTCACGAATTACTTTGTTGGTATCGAAGACAGGAATAGCTTTGCCATTGAAAAATTTAAACTTATTTTGTCCCCAGAATTGAGTAAAGTACCCCTTACCAGCCATTACATCGAGCAAAATTTGACCGTTTTTGGCGCGAGTATTGAGCAAACGATAAAAAGCAGAGATTAACTTTTTGACATCAGAAATGTCTTGGACAAAAGGTAAAGCATTCTTTTGCATAAAGCCGGTTGGATCGGCTAATTCGTAGTCATAATGAACATGATAGCCAAGTAATTGTAAGGCTACATTATAGAATTGAGCAGTACCAATTGATTCAGGCTTTCCTTTTAAAAAGTCAGCTAAAGTTTGCTCATTTGAAACAGCAAATTCAGATAATTTTGTTGTCTTAGCAGCGTCAGTTTTTGCTTCAGCAATTGTCATTTTAACGAGCTTGCCCAGCAAATCGTTAAAATTCCAGTCTGCATAATTTTTAGGTAAGAAATTGATGTCGATTAATTCTTTTACTTGTTGATCGAAGTCAGTTTCGACATAAGCGTATTGGTTATATTTCATATTTTTCTCCTTTGCAGTTTAATTACTTTCTATTTTACTTTTAATTGTGGCTATAACCAATAGATATGGAAGTTAATAAGCGAAAAATATTTTTTTAAATTGAATTCTGCCGGAAAACCGAACAAAATGAATGCTAGCTATCGGAAAATGACGGGTGTAAGAGAAACATATCCGAAAAATAAAGTTCGTGTTTTAAACATCATTGGTGATATTGGTGGTCAAACCGATGGAACAGTACCCAATGTATCATCTTTGTCATTAAAGTATTTAGTGGCAGATCGTGCTAAAAGCTATCAGGTAGTGAAGTTTACTGGAAAAAATGCACGTCACTCCAAGTTGCATGAGAATCCAAAATTAGATAAAGTATTAATCAAATTCCTGTGGAATAAATAAAGTTAGTAATAGGCATGCGAACGTATGTCTATTTTTTGTGCCTTTTCTTAATCCAATTACTTGAATTATAAAATAATGCGTGTATAATATTCATCTAATTAATAAAGAAAGGACATGGTTTTATGAAGCTATTAAAGACTAAAATCTTAACAATTCTGTGTGGCTTGCTAACATTGAACGGCTTAGCCATGTTGTTTTCAGGATTGATTATCCAAATGGACGAAGTTGCTGATTTTGATTCAGCCCAAAGTTTAGCAGTTGCTAATTCGACTAATGCCATTATTTTGGCAGGAATTATTATGATTTTGCTTTTTGGGGCATTGTTTTTCGATGGTTGGGCTAAGCTCAAGAACAGGCATGCTAAGCACGTTAAGTTAGTTTAATAGAATAGATAAGACTAGCTCTGAAGTGAGCTGGTCTTTTTTTGTCCAAAATTAAAGTCTTCTTTACCGTTTTTTTACTTTTGCATGTGATAATGAGCCAAAATTAATCAGGGGGATAGTTATGGGATTCTGGTATTATTATGTTTTGCCATTAGTGACGGCTATTTTATTCGTTTGGCTAGGAAACCGAGTTATGGTGACTAAAAAATGGATTAGCATAATTTTTTACTCATTAGCTGGAGTAGGCTATTTAATTGCATCGGTTTTTGCTGTTTTTTATATCTATGCAACAGTAGAAGAAATTTTAACGCCAGATATTTTAACAAAAATAGGTTGGCATTATTTTTGGAGTGATAATTTTATTTTTCTTCTTACCAGCACTGTTCTATTAACAATTAGCTATTTTGTACTAAAACGTGGTAGATTACGCAGATTACGGATGAAATAGGATGCTCAAAAATGATAAGATTATTTTTGGAAAAAATAGAATAATGATGGGGTGAAAAAATGACTTTACCATTTAAGGCAGTTGCTGTAGATATGGACGGCACGTTTTTAGATGATCGTAAGCAGTTTAATCACAAGGAATTTGATCAAATTTTGACTGAATTTGAACAACGAGGAGTACATTTTATCGTGGCTTCAGGGCGTCCTTATGTTAGATTGAAGCAGGACTTTGGCAAGTTTGCCAGCAGAATGGATTTCGTAACTTTGAATGGCTCGAGATTAATCATCAAGGGTCAAGAAGCTGGCAGTTATTTGCTTAATCGCGATGACGTTTTAAAGCTAATTCATGATGTACATGTGAAATATGGTGAAATGGCTACGATGGTTTTTGGCCGAGATATTGCATATTTGCATAGCAATGTTGAAAAAGATGAACGCGACTTTTTGGCTTACTTTGCTGGTAATAGCACTGTAATTAATGACTGGAATGACTTACCAGATAAGATTTATCAGATCACATTTGGAATGGACAGTTCTAAGGCTGCAGAAATTGAACGAGATTTTAATTCTAAGCACGATAACCAGATTTCTGCTTTTGCTTCCGCTACTTTTGCCATTGATGTTAACACACAAGGTGTTAATAAAGGCGCCGGATTAAAGCATCTCCTAGAAAAGATGGGGATGACAGGGGATGACCTGATTGCCTTTGGCGATGGGGGTAATGACATCGATATGTTGAAATTTGCCAAATATTCTTATGCAATGGCAAACGGTATGGACAAGGTAAAAAAGCAGGCAAAATATATTGCACCGGCCAATACGGAGAACGGTGTTTTCAAAGTTTTGCAAAAATATTTAGCTGAAGATAAAAAATAGCTTGTAAAATTAAATTAATATGATATAATTTTAATTAACTTATAGAAATAGAGGAAATTGCCATATGATTCGTTTACTGAATCTCTAATATTTGATTTGTTGTTTAGCAAAATACTGTCTTTGCACCTTGTTTAGTGCACCCATTTTTTGCTTGCATACCAAGTATTAGCAGTAGATGAATTGAGGGTGGTTTTCTTTATCGAAATCAACCTTTATTTGTTGCACTGTTAATAGGATGTGAGCATCCAGAACAGTGCTTTTTCTTTGCGACAAATCATGTTAGAGATTTTTTTGCTGATTATACGTTTTTGTCAAAAAAGAATGAGGAAAATAATGGGTTTAAGAGATTATATTAAAGCTAACCGTCAGCGGGCAATGTTAGTTCTGTTTTTGATTACGCTAACGCAACTGACAACTACAATGTACACCTACTTAACTAGTCCGCAGTTAAATGCAATTGCAAGTGGTAAATTCGAACTGTTTTTGGAATTAATCTTTGTACAATTTTTAATTGGACAGGTCTGCAATGTCAGTTTTAATTGGGGAAGTTTACAAAATACCAAACAAACACAGACACTTTTTCATCAGGTAAGACAGCGAATTATACGACATTATTATCAGCAGCCTGAAGACAAAGTCTCAGAGATGGAAAATCATTTGGGAAATGACTTGCAGTTAGTGCAAGAGAGTTACTATAATGTTTACTTCTATTTTGTTTGTGACTTAATTTATATTATTTTAACTATTGGTACGCTGTTTACCTTTCATTGGATATTGGTTGTCTATACATTATTAGTTACTTTGCTTGCAGTAGTAGTGCCGAAATTGACTGAAAAATATACCAATCGAGCAACTAAAGCTGTTTCTATCCAAAATAAGCAATTTTTGCAGTTGTTAGAAAAATGGTTCAAGGGTTTAGATGAGCTGCGACGCTACCAGAATAAAGTTGTTTTGAAAAAGGTGGTGGGACAACAGAGTCAGAAACTAGAGCAGAGTGAATATCAGCGAGATAAATTGCTACATTATACTAGCTTAGTGTCTGCGATATTTAATATAGCTGGTCGTGTTGGTGTTCCGTTTATTGCTGGAATTTTGTTTTTCAATCATCAGGTAAATTTAGGAGCGATTCTGACAGCGGGATATTTTGCCAATGGAATTTTTTATAGTGTAGATAGTTGCGTGAACAGATATACGCAATTAAAATCAACGAAAACTTTGCGGGATGATCTGGCTAAATTGCAAAAGTGTTTACCAGAAAAAGGGTATGATTCTTTAAAACAAATCGCTACCGTTCAAATAAAAAGCTTGTCAGTACAATATCCAAATGGTGAAAGAATTACTTATCCTGACTTTGAACTGAAGAATGGTGAAAAGGTTTTATTGACTGGTGATTCAGGTACAGGAAAATCAACTTTATTAAAAGTTTTGTTAGGGCAAATTAAGCCAAGTACGGGTGAAGTAATCTATTGCGATAAAACAGGAAAAAAGATCAAACCTGATTTACGTCAATTAGGTTATTTGGCACAGGACTTATTGATCTTTCCTGGCAGTATTCAAGAAAATATTACTATGTTTAAGCCTAAGCTTAATAAAAAAACTGTACAAGTGATTCATAAGACGGTTTTTGATAGTGATCAAGCGCGTTTGAAAAATGGGATAGAGACACAGCTTGATCCACAACAGGAATTGCTGTCTGGTGGACAGAAACAAAAGGTAGTTTTAATGCGGGCGTTGTTGCATGAGAAGCCGATTCTGTACTTAGATGAAGCAACTAGTGCAATTGATCAACAAGCAACGACAAAAATCTTCCAAAACTTAATGCAAAGTAGAGCAACAATTTTGGCCGTTGCACACAATTTAACCGTAGAACAACGAGCATTGTTTGATCGTGAAGTTCACTTGGAGGGAAAATAATGAGTAGCAAAGAATTATTTAAACTTAATCCAATTAAATTCTGTCTGGCTATGGGACTACAGATTATTGCAGCAGTTGGCGAAGTAGTTGTAGCTTATGTGTTAACTTTGCAATTTGATGCTGCCAAAAATAGAAACTTGAGTTTATTTTTAACTTGGACATTAATCCAGCTGTCTAGCTATGTCATGGTATTCTTATTCTATAATTTGGCGGGAATCATTTGGCAAAAGTTGATTCAAAATTACCTGCATTTAATTCGGCAAGAACTAACAGATCATTATTTTGCCGATAGTCAAAAGCATGCGGTTAGTGCAGTGCAAAATCGGATGACTAATGATTTGAAACTGTTACATAATGACTATTTAGATTCGTTCCGCTATGTAGTAGGGATGCTAGCCGGTATTGTCGGTGTAGCCTTTAGCTTGGTGACTTTTCAGTGGAGTTTGTTAGTTGCTTGTTTAATTTTTGCCGCAATTCAGATTTATTTACCTAAATTACTGGATAAGCCATTACAAAAAGCTACTGAAAAGGTATCAGTAGCTAATCGAAAGTATTTGAAGACTTTAGGTGATTGGTTAATTGGCTTATCAGAAGTTCGTCGCTATTTGGCTAGCGATAAGCTTTTTAAGACTATTGCTGAAAATTCAGGACGCTTGGAAGCAGCAAATATTGAGAAGGAAAAAGTAGATCAGGAATTAGATTATCTGAATCAATTGGCTTATTCATTAGGAGATGTGCTAATCTTTCTTTTAACTGGATTTTTGGTAGTAAATAATTGGGCTACTTTTGGTTTGATTGCCAGCATTGGCAACTTCAATGGAGCACTATTTGGTTCTTTGCAAGGAGTTGCTAATTATGGTGGAAGAATGCGAGCAACAAAGAAATTGCGAGAAGAGATTTTTGTAGCTAAAAAGAAAATTCAGTCTGAACAGAAAAGTAATTTAGAACAAGCGGTTAGTTTTTCAATCCATAATTTAGCTATCGATTTTAGAAACGGTGAGGCCGTGACTTTCCCAGATTTCCAAGTTAAAGCTGGAGAGAAAATTTTACTAACAGGTGATTCAGGTACAGGAAAATCAACTTTACTCAAATTGATTTTAGGTGAATTGCAAGCCAGTCGCGGCAAGATTCAATACTTTAATCAAAAGGGTGAAAAGATTCAACCTGATTTAGCTGAAATTGGCTATTTGCCGCAAGATCCAGTGTTATTCCCAGTAACGATTGTTGAAAATATTACGATGTTCAATTCAAAACTGCTAAATCGAGTTAAATCAGCTATTGAAAAAGTTCAATTTGCAGGAGATATTGCTAAGTTTTCGGCTGGCATTGAGACTAAGATTGACCTTGATCAATTGAATGTTTCTGGTGGTCAGAGGCAGAAAATTGTTTTAGCTAGAAGCATGGTGCACCAGAGCAAGTTGATTTTGATTGATGAGGCGACAAGTGCAATTGATCAGGCGGCTACGATGAAAATTTTTCGTCAGTTGACTAAGACGGATGCAACGATTGTATTCATTGCTCACAACTTTAATCAAGAAATGCATCAATTGTTTGATCGTGAAATTCATTTAAAGAAATAAAAACAAGCTCATAACCTCAAAGTTACAGGTTATGGGCTTGTTTTCTACGTAAAGTCAAGCATAATAAGAAGTTTGGCTTCATTTTTTGTTTAAATT
>OKSF01000022.1_pt1 | contig 130529 bp, 135 predicted proteins | sample 1606061 | NCBI WGS metagenome assembly OKSF01 (sample SAMEA3541567, study PRJEB24748) | human gut metagenome | biome: human gut; feature: human-associated habitat; material: faeces | place: China | collected 2012
TATTCGTCAAATACGAAAAGAAGATCTTTTTAAATTTGCGATTACTTAAAAGGCTATGTCAACAAATTGAAGGTTAAGCGTTTTATTTTCAATATTTTTCAAAATATATTCATTTTTTTCTACTGTTGTTCCATCTATTTCATTGTTATAATAGCCAAGGTAATGATGGGGGAATTTAGAAATGAAAAGTGAGACAGTAAGAGAATTTTCTTTGATAACCTTTGCGATGTTTATTATATCTATTTCTATTTATTTCTTTTTGATACCTAGTGGTATTGTCGTAGGAAGTATTTCAGGTTTGGCTATGGTATTAAATCAATTGCTACCTTTATCTATCTCAGTATTGACGTTGATTTTAAACATGGGGCTTTTAGTGATCGGTTTTTTGTTTATTGGAAAAGAATTTGGTGCCAAAACAGTATATACATCCATATTATTACCTGTTTTTTTGGCCATATTTGAAATTCTGTTTCCTTTAAGTGAATCAATTACTGGTAATAACGTATATGACTTGATCACTTATACATTGATCATCGCGTTTGGACAGGCTATATTGTTTAACGTAAATGCATCAAGTGGGGGATTGGACATTGTTGGAAAGATCATCAGCAAATATACACATATGGAAATTGGTAAAGCTTTGACACTTTCTGGCTTTATTACTTCTATGACCTCGATTCTTGTTTATGATGTAGGAACGCTTGTGGTCAGCTTGATTGGAACCTATGCCAACGGACAAGCTATCGACTACTTTATCGACGGATTTCATAAAAAGAAAAAAATTTGTATTCTATCTGAAGAATATCCGGTTATACAAGACTACATCATGAATTCGATGAACCGTGGTGTGACTCTATATAAAGCTGTAGGTGGATTTAAAAAAGAGGAACGCGTTGAACTGGTAACGATCATGACAAGCAATGAATATAAAAAGCTGCTGGATTATCTGCATAAAAGCAATTTTCAAGCTTTCGTGACCGTTTCTACAGTCAATGAAGTCATCGGTACATGGAACATCAATAAACGAAAACTGAGATAAGCACATTGCGTGCTTTTTTTCTTTTGGTATAATCAAGAAGACTATATATAAAATATTTATAGGATTGAAAGAAAGGATACGTATGAAGATTAGACAATGGCTTATTTTGTTGTCAGGAATTCTCATTATCTGGTCTTTGGCCTCACTGGGAATTGATAATTCCATTATCTTGCCGACACCGTATGAGGTTTTGACACAAATGACAGAGCAAATGCAGGATATAAAATTATATGAATCATTAGCCATGACTTTTTTTCGTGTACTTTTTTCGGTACTTATTTCTTCGGTTATTGCGTTTTTCCTGGCTTTTCTTTCCAATCGTTTTAAAACCTTTGCTCTATATTTTGAGCCGATCCTTTTATTTCTAAGAAGTATTCCCAATGTAACTTTTGTGATCTTATTGTTGTTTTGGGTGAATAGGGAGATCAGCATTTATATTGTTTCCTTTCTACTTTTGTTTCCGATCTTCTATCAAAATCTTTTTGAAGCAATTCAAGATATAAGCCAATCCTGGAAAGATATCTTTCAAATCTATCCACAAAGCTGGTTCAAAAAGATGCAAATGGTATATTTGCCACTGCTTCGTCCTGCCATGGCTTCCAGTTGGATTACATGTTCATCGCTTGGTTTTAAAGTGGTTGTTATGGCAGAAATCATGACATCGGTTTCCCTGGGAATTGGGGCAAATATGCAATACGATCGATTGAATGTGAATTTAGCCGGGGTAATGGCCTGGACAATTTGGCTATTGATTTGTGTATGTATTTTTAATAAACTATTAAAGAAAGTTTTAGAAAGGCTTTTTGGGTAAGGGGGCTGTTTACATGATCAGTATTTTGGTACCTGTATATAATGTAGAAAACTACTTATCTCAATGTCTGGATTCTATACTTGCACAAACTTATAAAGATATTGAAATTGTGATGGTCAATGACGGATCGACCGATCATTCCAAATATATCGCATCCTCTTATGCGAACCGCTATTCATTTATTCATCTGTATAACTATGAGAATGCAGGAATCTCAACAACACGCAATCGTCTATTGCGTCATGCGCAGGGAGAATACGTATTCTTTGTAGATAGTGATGATTATATCGCACCACAAACTTTACAGGCGATGATGAACCATATGGAAGCTTATAATTGTGATATAGTATGTTGTGGTTATACGATGGACTATCGTTTTGGGGCTTTATATCGTAAGGTGGAGACAAAGAAAGTCATGACAAAACAAGAGGCTTTGCATTCGCTTGCGGAAAATAAAGGGATGAATAATTATCCATGGGGAAAGCTTTATAAGAAAAAATGCTTTTCGAATGTGAGCTTTCCAGAATTCATGCGGGGATTTGAAGATACCTATACGGTATTTAAAGCTTTATGCAATGCGGATACGATTGGGTGTATTACAAAGCGATACTATCATTATGTTCAGCATCAGGGATCATTGACACATCGCATGAATCTGGAAACGGCATATGACATGCGAAAAGCGTATGAATATCAGGAAAGTTGTCTCCGACGTTGGTATCCGGAAGAAGACTTCCACTTTGATGTTCATTTAGTCAACAGTGATTTTGTGATCTTATATACGATTTTTGCGTATTATACTAAAAAAGATGATCCACAATTTGTGCCCGCTGCGATCAACTGGAAGAAAGTAAATCCTTTTGTGCATGTGGCTTATGAACTGTGCCGGGGGATTTGTTCCTTACGATTTGGTTGGGCTAAGACAAAGACACAGGAGTTTAACAAATGGCTGTAAGAGAAGCGACGATACAAGATCTGGATATACTTATGGAAATCTATGACACGGCTAGAAAATTTATGGCGGAAAATGGGAATCCAACGCAATGGCCAGAAGATTATCCAAGCAAAAAAATTCTTTTGGAAGATATCGAAGGTAAACATCTGTACGTTTATGAACGGAATGGAGAAATAGAAGGAGCTTTCGTGTTCTTTATTGGGGAAGATCCCAGCTATGCCAAAATTGATGGGAAATGGTTGAATGATGAGCCTTATGGTGTGATTCATCGGATCGCATCACGGCAAAGGGTGCCTCATGTTGGACAATCGATTTTGAATTATTGTTTTACCAAGATTAAGAACCTTCGAATAGATACGCATGAGGATAATATCCCTATGCAGAATATGTTAAAGAAAAACGGCTTTGTGTATGTAGGAGAAATCGAACTGCTTTCTATTCATGAAAGTCGTATGGCCTTTCAGGCTGTAAAAGAATAAGATGGAGTGAGAAAAATGGCTTTTGAATCTTTAAGTGAACGCCTTGGAAAGGCGCTAAAAAATATAACTGGACAAGGGAAACTGACAGAATCCAATATGAACGACATGTTGAAGGAAGTGCGCATGTCTTTATTGGAAGCGGATGTCAACTACAATGTCGTTAAAGAATTTATTGAAAATGTTAAACAAAAAGCATTGGGACAGGAAGTCATCGATTCGGTCAATCCGGGGCAGATGGTCGTTAAGATCGTTCATGATGAAATTCAGGAATTACTGGGAAGTGCCGATGCTCGATTAAATTTGAAAAAAAGCGGTGTATCGACCTTGATGATGGTCGGTCTGCAAGGTACCGGTAAAACAACAGCCAGTGCCAAAATTGCTCGTTTCTGCAAAGAGAAGCTGAAAAAACGAGTGTTATTGGTTGCCTGTGACGTAGTTCGTCCGGCAGCTATCGAACAGTTGGAGACATTGGGGAAATCAATCGATGTTGAAGTCTTCAGCTTAGGAACCCAAGTCAGTGCTGTCGAAACAGCTCGCCAGGCGATGGGCTATGCATATGATCGACAAAAAGATCTTGTGATCTTTGATACGGCCGGTCGTTTACACGTAGATGAAGAGCTGATGCAGGAGCTTTCTCAAATGAAGGCACTTGTACAGCCGGATGATATCTTATTGACAGTGGATGCGATGACCGGTCAGGATATCGTAACGGTTGCCAGAGAATTTAACGAGCAGCTTTCTATCACAGGTTTGGTTGTGACCAAGATGGATGGTGATGCCCGTGGTGGTGGTCTTCTTTCCGTTCGCAGCATTACTAATGTTCCGGTTCTATTTGTATCCAATGGGGAAAAGGTAGAGGACTTAGAGGAATTCCATCCGGATCGTATGGCAGATCGTATCCTGGGCATGGGAGATATCGTTACCTTAGTGGAACAGGCGCAGGAAAAGTTGGACATGGAAGTTCAACAAAAAACGGCCAATCGTATGGCACAGGGAATCTTCACATTCAATGATATGTTGGATCAATTTGGTCAGATGCAGAAAATGGGATCGATGCAGAACATGTTAAAGATGATTCCGGGATTAGGTAAAATGGTCAAACAGCTGGATGATGAAAAAATGAATGATTCCATGAAAAAGTCTCAGGCAATCATTCAGTCCATGACGCCTTATGAAAGAGAAAATCCGTCTTGTTTAAAGGCCAGCCGAAAGAATCGTATTGCCAAGGGTGCCGGTGTTAAGGTCATGGAGGTCAATCGATTGATCTCGCAGCTGGAGCAAATGCAGATGATGACAAAAATGATGTCCGGTGGCGGGGGCATGCCTAATTTGTCAGCTCTCCAAAACATGCAGCGCGGCGGTGGTATGCAGGGAGCCAGTAAACATGCCGGTAGCAAGAAACAGAAAAAAAGCAAAAAGAAGAAAAAGAAAAAATAAGTGTCAAGTAAAAATACTTGACACTTTTATTTTGCTATGGTACATTTATCAGGCAAAAGAAAAGGAAGGTATTTGAAATGGTTAAATTACGTTTAAAAAGAATGGGTAAAAAGGGTCGTCCTTTCTACCGTATCGTAGCTGCAGATTCAAGAAGTCCTCGTGATGGACGTATCATTGAAGAAATTGGTACATACAATCCAATCGCTTCTGAAAATCAGGTGGCAGTCAACAAAGAATTAGCTATGAAATGGTTACAGAACGGTGCTAAACCTAGCGATACAGTTCGTTCAATTCTTTCTAAAGAAGGCATTATGAAAGAATTCCACGAAACAAAAATGGTTAAGAAGTAATGACAGATCTGGAAAAGACATTGATGGATCTTTGTCTTCCTTTAGTGGATGACAAACAGGCACTGTCTGTCAAAACAATGACCAGCACCAATGATAACGAAGTCTTGTTGTATGTATATGCCAACAGTGAAGATGTAGCGCGTTTGATTGGTCGCAAAGGTATGATGGCCAGCAGTCTTCGTCAAATGATGTCGATTGCGGCGCGTGATATCAAAAAAAGAATTTCTGTGAAATTCGAAGCATACTAGGATGTGAAAACATCCTAATTTTTTTAAGGGTGAAATAGATGATCAAAGTAGGAACAATTATCAATACACATGGGTTAAAAGGCGAATGTAAGATTTATCTGGTAACAGATGATGTAAAAGATCGTTTTGCCAAGGGAAGAATCCTGCACCTATCGGATGGAAGAAAGTTGACCGTTTCTTCCTTTCGTACGCAAAAGGGATTTGGATATGCGAAATTTGAAGAGATCAAGGACATCAATGATGCCGAAAAATTGAAAACATTCGATCTTTTAATTGCCAAAGAAGATTTGCCTCCATTAGAAAAAGGAACTTATTATTATCATGAATTGATGGATTGTACCGTATATGATGATGAAGGCAATGAATGTGGAATTGTCAGTGATATTTTAGAAACCGGCAAACATATCGTCTTGCGTATTTCCAAAAATCAGAATTCATTTTTGCTTCCTTTTGTGCCGGCATTTATTTTAGAAGTCGATCCAAAGACGAAAAAGATCATCTTTAAGGACATGGAGGGGCTTCGATGAAAATAACGGTCTTGACTTTATTTCCTGATTATTTTCGTTCTTTGTTGGAAACAAGCATTATCAAAAGAGCCAGAGACAAGGAACTTTTTGAGTTTGAATGTATTGATTTTCGTGCCTTTACGAAGGAAAAACACGGTCATGTCGATGACACCCCTTATGGTGGGGGCGCCGGTATGGTGTTGATGTGTCAGCCTATTTTGGATGCTTTGGCCAGTGTACGAACCCCAAAAAGCACGGTGATTCTTTTAACACCACAGGGAAAGACTTTCTCTCAATCGGTTGCCAAAGAGTTATCTTTACAAGAGCATTTGATCTTTATTTGCGGACATTATGAAGGCTTTGATGAACGTATTCGTGATTATGTCGATATTCAGTTGTCTTTAGGTGATTTTGTTCTTACGGGAGGGGAACCGGCCTGCATGGTCATGTGTGATGCGATCTTACGCTTGCTGCCGGGTACTATCCGACAGGATAGCTGGGAAGATGATTCCTTTTCCGATGGCTTATTGGAATATCCGCAATATACACGTCCGGAGGTCTATGAAGGAAAAAGCGTTCCGGAAGTTTTACTAAGCGGTCATCATGCGAATATTAAAAAATGGCGTCATCAGATGGCTTTAAAAAATACATGGAAGCATCGTCCGGATCTTTTAAAGGAAAAAGAGCTTTCAAAAGAAGATCAGGAGTTTCTTTTAAATCTTCTTGAAAACAAAGAGGAAGTATGCTAGTATTTTAAAGCATTATTGCACGGTTTTGTTCCGCTGACACTTTACGTGTGAATGAACAAGGATACCGTATGGAAGAAAAGGAGGAAATAAGATGAACTTAAATTTAGTCAATGAAATTACAAAATCACAGTTAAAAAGTGATATTCCTTCATTCCGCTCTGGAAGTACTGTTCGTGTACACGTACGTATCAAAGAGGGCGACAAAAGCCGTATTCAGGTTTTTGAAGGAGTTGTTATCGAACGCGTTGGTGGAGGAATTGCAGAAACTTTCACTGTACGTAAGATGTCTAATGGTGTTGGAGTAGAACGTAAATTCCCTTTACATTCACCAATCATCGATAAGATCGAAGTCGTTCGTAACGGTAAGGTTCGTCGTAACAAATTGCATTATTTGCGTGGACGTTCTGGTAAGGCGGCTCGTCTTAAAGAAGTACGCTAAAAAAGTGCCGAGAAATCGGCATTTTTTATTTGGGGGCTTTAGTGTATAATACCTGTATGTAATGAAAAGGGGTTTCAGAATGAGAAAAGCAAGTAAACGTGAAAAGAAAGCGATTTATCGATATAACGAAGAGGATGAAAGAACACTTTTAGAAGATATTTTAGGGTTTGTCAAAGTTTTTGCGATCACCGCTATTGTTATTTTAGTCTTTATGAATTTTATTGCACATCCGATCAAAGTGAATGGAAAAAGCATGGATCCTACTTTGGAGGACGGTGAATTTGGTTTTACCAGTCTGGCTAGTGTCTGGCTGAATCAGATCAATCGATATGATATCGTTGTGGTCACTACTCAGCAGGATATGACTGATTCACAAACCGGCGAAACGACCAATGAAACGATTCAGATCGTTAAGCGTGTGATCGGCATGCCGGGAGATACAGTATCTTGTATTGATGATGAAATCTATATCAACGGGGCAAAACTGGATGAAGATTATATCGATCCGGATTATATCAAAGAATGTCGTGAAAAATATGGATATTTCAACCAGATCGAGCAAATTTCGACTGATGATGAAGGAAGAACCGTTGTGGATTATGTCGATTTTCCGGAAGTGACTTTGGGAGAAGATGAATATTTTGTCATGGGAGATAACCGTCCGGTTTCAAAAGATTCTCGTGACAGTGCTATCGGTGTTATTCAGCGTAACCAAATCTATGGTGTAGGCGTCTTAGTTCTTTATCCATTTGATGAACTGGGATTGAAAGGATAGAGCGTATGTCGAATCAAAATCCGATTCAATGGTTTCCAGGTCATATGACTAAGGCCAAACGGCAAATGGAAGAGAATTTGAAGAAGGTTGATTTTGTGATTGAAATTCGGGATGCCCGTATTCCCGACTCCAGCAAGAATCCGATGTTGGATGAACTGATTCAAAATAAACCACGTCTGATCCTTCTGTCAAAAAAAGATAAGGCGGATCCGATTTCCACCAAAGAGTGGATTCAAAAACTACAGTCTCAGGGGCATCAGGTCTTAGCCCTGGATTTAATCAAGGATTCGTATTTTAAGGCTTTGGTACAGGCAGCGCAGACGACTTGTCAAAAACTTATTGATAAACAAAAAAGACGAGGTATTCGTCCCAGAGCTTTGCGCGCTATGGTTTGTGGAATTCCCAATGTAGGGAAAAGTACCTTTATCAATACGATGGCCAAGCGAAAAGCGGCGCAGACGGCTGATCGTCCGGGTGTGACAAAATCCCTGCAGTGGATCAAATTAGGGCAGTCTCTGGAATTATTAGATACGCCGGGCGTATTATGGCCAAAGTTTGAAGATCCTAATACCGGTATGCGTCTTGCGATTTTAGGGTCGGTTCGAGATGAAGTAGTCAATATGCAGGAACTTGCTATTTACGCCTGCCGATGGCTGCAGGAAACAAAACCGGGTCTTTTGGCAAAGCTGTATCAGATTGAAGAACAAAAGGATCCTTGGCAGACCTTGGAAAAGATTGCCTTAAAACGAGGGTATCTTCAAAAAGGAAGCATTGATGAAAATCGTCTTGTTCGCTCTTTTATTAAAGATATCCGTGAAGATAAATTAGGTCCTTTGACTTGGGAGTTTCCTCATGATTGAACAACCTTTGGAAAAGGAACTTTGGCAAACCTATGATTCTATCGTAGGTATTGATGAGGCAGGAAGAGGACCTATTGCCGGTCCACTAGTCGTTGCCGGCTGTGTTTTTGAAAAAGGATATTGGCATCCGGATATTGATGATTCTAAAAAGCTGACTGAAAAAAAGCGGGAACAGCTTTTTCAGGTAATTCAAGAAGATGCCTTATGGTTTTCGATAGTGGTCATTTCTGAAAAAGAAATCGATCAAAAAAACATTTATAAAGCTACTCAAGATGCGATGCTTACGATTGCGCAAAGTGCTGATTGTGCTTATTGTTTGACGGATGCGATGAAGTTACCGGGTTATTTAAAGCCGTATGAAGCCATTATAAAAGGAGACTCTAAATCAGTATCGATTGCGGCTGCCAGCATTCTAGCCAAAGTCACCAGAGATCATATCATGATGGAACTGGATCAGAAGTATCCCGAATATGGATTTAAGAAACATAAGGGATATCCGACTAAAGCACACTTGGAGGCTTTAGAAAAATATGGTGTATTGCCATGTCATCGAAAATCATATGGACCTGTCAAAGAAAAACTGGAAATTAAGCTATTTTGATAGAAAAATTAAAATTTTTTCTATCTTTTTTATTTTTTTATCGTATTACATAGTATGAAGAAAAATTTAAGAGATGCGATTTTATGGTATGCCATTCAAAATGATGGCGATTGGAAACAAATTGCTTATTGCTTACAGGTAAAAGCGCCTTATAAAAAAGTAGAGTATGCGTATCCCTTTGTCACTTTAGCCGATAAGGAATATCCAAGATGCTTTTTACAGTTGCGTTATCCACCCTGGATTCTTTTTTATCAGGGAAAGCTTTCCTATTTATCGCAAAAATGTGTGGGGATCATCGGTGCCAGAGATTGCACGGATCAAGCTTTAAAAAATACCAGAGAAGTGGTGAATGTTCTGAAGAAAAAGTATGTGATCGTCTCAGGGCTTGCCAAAGGAATTGATGCGATGGCCCATAAGAGTGCTTTGGATCAAAGAACGATTGGAATCATTGGCTGTGGAATCGATCGTATTTATCCCAAAGAAAATCAGGATTTATATCAGATCATGGCCAAGCAACATTTGATTCTTAGTGAATATCCTATGCAGACAGCGCCAAAGTCTCATCATTTTCCCTGGAGAAATCGTTTGATTGCGGCTTGTTCTTCATCTATCGTCGTCATTCAGGCGCGATGTAAAAGTGGAACCATGCATACAGTCAATGAATGTCTGGAGCTTTCCAAGCCAGTCTATTGTTTGCCCAGTGCCTATGAAGATAAAGTCTATCAGGGGTGTAATGTCTTGATTCAAAACGGAGCATTGAGTATCGTACAGGAACAAGACTTGTATGAAATATAATTGACAAAACACTTTTTTTATTGTTTGATATCTAACGAACCATAGGAGGATAGATATGGGGAAGAATTTAGTCATTGTGGAATCGCCTTCCAAATCGAAGACGATTGAAAAATATTTAGGTAAAGATTTTAAAGTAGTATCGAGCAAGGGACATATCTGTGACCTTGCGACATCTGGAAAAGAAGGACTTGGTATCGATGTAGATCATGACTTTGCACCAACTTATACGATCAGTAAAGATAAAAAAGATGTGGTAAAGGAATTGAAGGATCTCACGAAAAAAAGCGATTCTATCTATCTGGCAAGCGACCCGGACCGTGAAGGAGAAGCGATTGCTTGGCATTTGGCAAGGGTTTTGGAGCTGGATATTGATACGACAAATCGTATCATCTTTCATGAGATCACTAAACCGGCCGTATTGGATGCTATCAAAGAGCCAACACATATTGATATGGATCTGGTGCATTCACAGGAAACTAGAAGAATGCTGGATCGAATCATCGGTTTTAAATTGAGCAAGCTTCTACAAAATAAGATCCAGTCAAAATCAGCTGGTCGTGTACAGTCAGTTGCGTTACATCTTATCGTTTTAAAGGAAAAGGAAATTCAGGCGTTTAAATCCGAAGAATACTGGAGTATTCATGCGACGTTAAAAAAGGGAAGACAATCGTTTGAAGCGCTTTTGAATAAAGTAGATGGAAAGAAGCCGAAGTTGAAAAATGAAGAGCAGGCACAGGAAATCGTAGAACGATGCAAAGCTCCTTTCACGATTTCTTCTTTGACAACACGTTCTCGTAAAAAACAGGCACGTTTACCATTTACGACTTCAACGATGCAGCAGGAAGCCAGTACAAAGCTGGGCTTTGGTGCGCGTCGTACGATGAGTATTGCCCAAAAGCTGTATGAAGGTATCGATCTGGGCGGACAGATGGAAGGTTTGATCACGTACATGCGTAGTGATTCCACTCGATTAAGTGACATTTTTGTCAAAGATGCGATGCAGCAGATCGAACAGGAATACGGAAAAGAATATGTGGGAAAACTTCATGCGAAAAACGCCAAAAATGCACAGGATGCACATGAAGCGATTCGACCGACCAATGTTTTAAATACACCGCAAAGAGTTAAACCTTACTTGACCAATGAACAGTACCGTCTTTATGAGATGATTTATGCCAGAACAATGGCTTATCTGATGAGTGATGCGGTTTTTAGTGTGACCAATGTAAAATTAGACTGCAACGGTTGTGAATACGCGGCATCCGGTTCGATCTTAACCTTTGATGGTTATTTAAAGGTCTATGATAAATATGAGAAACAAAAAGACGATCTTTTACCGGCTTTGACAAAGGAAGATGTCTTTGAGGATGTACCGGTGCAAGCCAAACAGCACTTTACCGAACCACCGGCTCGCTATACCGAAGCAAAACTGATCAAGGAGCTGGAGGAAAAATCCATTGGTCGTCCAAGCACATATGCGATGATCATCGATACGCTGCAGAAAAGAGGCTATGCTGAACTCAAGGCCGATCCAAACAAGACAACGAAGACAAAAGTTTTCTTTCCAAGTGAACAGGGAATGTTGACGGATGAAAAGCTGCAGGAATATTTTAAAAGTGTGATCAATGTCGAATATACGGCCAATATGGAAAATACATTGGATGAAATTGCGGAAGGACAAATTGACCCGATTGCCTATATGCATACTTTTTATGATGAATTTGCGCCTTTAGTACAATCAGCTTATGAAAAGATGCCTAAAAAAGAACTGGAGCGTGTGGGGCGTACCTGCCCGGAATGTGGTGGTGAACTTGTCTATCGTAACGGAAAATATGGCAAGTTTATTTCTTGTATCAACTTTCCAAAATGTCGCTATACAGAAAGTGAGCAGGATGAACAGACTACACCGGAAGGACAGGAAGAAAAATTCTGCCCGAACTGTGGAGCTAAGATGGTCATCAAAAAAGGTCGTTATGGACCTTTCTGGGCTTGTTCAAACTACCCGGAATGTAAAACGATCGTACCATTAAAGGAAAAGGCCAAACCGGAACCGACAGGAGAAAAATGTCCGGAGTGTGGTCATGATCTAGTAAAGCGCAAATCGCGTTTTGGAACGACATTTATCGGTTGTAGTAACTATCCAAAGTGCCGCTATATCAAAAAAGAAACAAAGAAAAAGGAAGAAAAGTCATGAAAGAAGTCACGATCATCGGTGCCGGATTAGCCGGTTGTGAAGCGGCCTGGCAATGTGCCAAAAGAGGCATACAGGTTCATTTGATCGAAATGCGGCCTGCCAAGAAAAGTCCCGCATTTCATACAGGAAATTTTGCGGAGCTTGTCTGCTCCAATTCTCTTCGTTCCAATGCCTTAAATAATGCTGTGGGTATTTTAAAGGAAGAACTACGAATCTTAGATTCTTTGATTTTAAAGACAGCGGATGAAACCAGTGTACCGGCCGGCAGTGCTTTAGCTGTTGATCGTACGCTTTTTTCAGAACAGATCACAAAAGTTCTCAAAGAGCATCCTAATGTTCGTGTAACTGAAAAGGAAGTGACCGAAATTCCGGATGGACCGGTCATCATTGCCACCGGCCCTTTGACAAGCGATGCCTTTGCGAAAACAATTGACGAATATCTGGAAACAGAACCGATGCATTTTTATGATGCGGCAGCCCCGATCGTAGAAAAAGATTCCATTGATTTTTCAAAGGCTTATTTTAAATCTCGATATGATAAAGGAGAGGCAAGTTATATCAACTGTCCGATGAATGCGGAAGAATTTGATCGTTTTTATGAGGCGTTGATTCATGCGGAATGTGTAAAAATGCATGATTTTGAACTGAAAGTGTTCGAAGGCTGTATGCCGATTGAAGAAATGGCACGCCGCGGTAAGAAAACGATGCTGTTTGGTCCGTTAAAGCCGGTTGGATTGGAAAAGGATGAAAACCATCATCCGGTTGCCGTTGTACAACTGCGCCAGGATAATGTGGCCGGTTCCTTATATAATATAGTAGGGTTTCAGACGCATTTGACTTGGCCTGAACAGCGAAGAGTATTTTCTTTGATCCCGGGATTGGAGAATCTTCGTATTACTCGTTATGGTGTTATGCATCGAAATTCCTTCTTATGCGCACCAAAGGTTTTAAAGGAAACATATCAGTCCAAAAAGCGGGAAGATCTTTTCTTTGCCGGGCAGCTGACCGGTGTGGAAGGCTATGTGGAATCTTGTGCCAGCGGTTTGATTGCAGGTATCAATATGGCTCGGCATCTGGAAGGAAAAGAACCGATTGTTTTTGGTAATACGTGTATCATGGGCAGTCAGGCTCATTATATTACACATTGTACACCAGAGCATTTTCAGCCGATGAATGCGAATTTTGGCATTGTAGAATTAAAAGAAAAATGTAAGAAGAACATGCGAAAGGAAAAAATCTGCCAGCAGGCATTATCTCGCATCGAGCAGATCAAAGAGATGTTAGATGAATGAGCTGATTGATCGCTTTCTTCAATATATTTATCATCGTCATTCTCAATCGGAGAAGACCGTTGATGCTTATCGTAGAGATTTATTTCAATTTCGTGATTATTTGTTGAGTCAGGGAATTGAAAGTTTTGAGAAAGTTGATCGTTTGGTTTTTATGGAATTTTTAGCATCCTGTCGAGAATTATCGGATGGAAGAGTAGCCAAAAACGCAACGATTGCCAGAAAGCTAAGTACGTATCGATCTTTCTATCATTATCTCAACGAATATATCGGAATACAGACCAACCCTTTGGTTTCGATCCATTCTCCAAAGAATACAAGAAAGATTCCTGAGTTTTTGTTCCTGTCGGAAATCCAGTTTTTTTTAGAAACGTATGACACAAGCAAACCGGTAAAGTGTCGCGATCAGATGTTGTTTACAGTGCTATATGCTTGTGGTCTTCGTGTACAGGAAATCGTAAATCTGACATGGGAGGATATTCATCTTCAGGAGCGTTTTATGCGTATTCGAGGAAAAGGTGATAAAGAGCGTCTGGTGCCTTTTTATAAAGATATGATTGAACAACTTCGTCATTACAAACTGTTTTTCTGGGAAAAGACGGCAAAACACACTGATGCGGTATTTGTGTCTCTTCGCGGAAAACCAATGACAACACGAGCCGTACAGATGTTGATGCGTCAACATGCCGAGGAAATAGGCATGCCCAATAATCTGCATCCGCATATGTTTCGTCACAGCTTTGCCACACATTTACTGGATAACGGTGCTGATATACGCATCGTGCAGGAATTGTTAGGTCATTCTAGTCTTTCAACAACTCAGATCTATACGCATGTTTCAACGAAAAAACTGCAGAAAGAGTATGAAAAATCACACCCTTTGGCCAATCAATCGATAAAAGGGTAGTTTCATGGTAATAAACCAATAAATTGAAAAGTGGAATTTAGGAAAGCTTTAGTTTTTCTATTAACAATTTATAATGCTTTAATTATAGTGTGATTGTCATTATAATTAAGTTAACTCCAACATTTAATAAAATTAGTTCTAGTAGATATACTGTAACATTGACTTTGAGGCTGCTTGATCCATCATACTATTATTACAGTGCTTCATTAAATCTCTTAGTTCAAGGAAATATATTGCAAGGATATCCAACTAAACTTAACCAAAGATTAACAGTTAATTCAACCGTAGGACACATGACAGAATATGTAACATCTAGTAGTCTTGCTGGAGAATAAGGAAATACAGTAAGATTAGTTATTAATAATGTCCTTTTAAATACGTATTATCATGGAACAATGGCTGGAGAAGGAAGTTCAGGAGGTTTTTCTTAAATTGATTATAAAAGTTGACAATGTTATTGATTCAAACATTAGTGTATATTATTTAGATTGCTTTCGATTCCAAGTTTGTGGAAGTGAATATAATGTATTATTAAATAAATCAAATATTGATTTGTATCAGTATGAAATCTGGAAAAAAGACGGCAATAAGTTAACTTTTGTTAATAATGTATTTATTTCGTTGGATAAATTTAGGGAGTATTATTTTGCAGATGAAAGATCAACAAATTATAAAATAATAACTGAATTGATAATTCCAACGATAATAAAATGAAAAATATTTTATATTAGTTAATACAAAATACTTAGCAACAGCTTCATTCTTTTCAGAACATAATATCAAACCAATAGTTGGATTATCACCGTCATTTTTATACGTAGGTACCCATTTGACATCCCTAAATTTTAAATAGACATGAATAAAGACAGATCTATTGATAAATTAGAGTTGAACAAAGGATGCTGTACACAATGCAAACATGATGAAAGACTCTTATCCAATATGATCTTCCAGGACAATAAACTGCCTTTAAATGTTCTTCTGTATGGTTTGTTCCTGATTTTCACTGCAAAAAAGGAATCTCCAGTTTATAGCTTCTCGAAGAATTGAAAGTGAACTATAAAATCGCCTATTTGCTCCAAACAAAAGCTCGAATCCTTATGAGAAACTCGAATTCCAAGAGATCTCTGGATTCGAGTTTTTATGAATCGGATGCTGCATACATTAGTCAGTCAAACATGCTACTCGAAAGATGATTCGTTCTTCCATAGATCTGTATGCCCATACCAGACGCTTACAATCTGCTTTGGGGTATCAGGTGGGACTCACAATTTAAAAAAGATAATGTTGCAGATACGCAATTCAGAGCAAAAAAGCTTTTCCTTTTATAATTCAAAATGCAGATAGGGAACTTTGATTGGCTATGATAAAAGTAATTAAAAGGCTAATTTAATGCATATAGAAAACAGTATTATGGCTGCAAAACAAGGATGAGAACATAGTTTTTCTGAGGGAAATTTTTATAATAACCAGGTATAAGATGAACTTCATTAAAATGTTATCTTGTCAATTTTCTAAAAATAGAATCTTCCTATGTACCAATATAGTTTTTTATGCAAACATATTGAATTTGCAAATTTGTCATGCTAATATAAATGAGCGTGCAAGCGCGAATACACACATCATGGATTCGAATGCCCGTGCAATTTATTGTTGCATTCGTTGGAAATGATGGAGGAGTAACGGAAAGGAAGGACTATTATGTCAATTGTATCAATGAAAAAATTGTTGGAGAATGGTGTACATTTTGGACATCAGACTCGCCGCTGGAATCCAAAGATGAAACCATACATCTACACCAGCCGTAACGGGGTTTATATCGTAGATTTAAACCAGACGATCGAACAGATCGAAGAAGCATATGCGAAATTAAAAGAAATCAGTGAAAACGGTGGAAAGGTTCTGTTTGTCGGAACAAAGAAACAGGCCGCTGACGTTATTGAAGAACAGGCTTTACGTTCTGGTTCTTTCTATGTAAACAAACGTTGGTTAGGTGGTTTGTTAACAAACTTCCGTACGATTCAGAAGCGTGTTAAACGTTTGGTTGAAATCGAAGAAATGGAAGCCAGTGGAAAAATCGAAGTATATACGAAAAAGGAACAGGCAAATCTTCGTAAGGAAAAAGCTAAATTGGAAAGCAGCTTAGGTGGAATCAAAGAAATGAAAAAACTGCCAGATGCTGTATTCATTATCGATCCAAAGGAAGAACACAATGCTGTTGCGGAAGCTAAAAAATTAGGTATTCCGGTATTTGCAATGTTGGATACAAACTGTGACCCAGATGATGCAACATATCCAATTGCTTCTAACGATGATGCAGCTCGTTCTATCAAATTAGTTACAACAATCTTGGCAGATGCTATTGTAGATGCTAAAGGTGGCGTTTTAGAATTAGCTTACCTGGATAACACAGAAGATGATGTAACAATGGATGACGTTATCAAAAACGTTGAACAGCAGATTGCCGAAAACGAAAGACGTCGTCGTCAGCGTATCGAAGAAAAGAGAAAGAGAAACTTCGAAAGAAGAAATCGTCGTTTCAACAAACAGGCTCCTAAAGAAGAAGCTAAAGCAGAAGTAAAAGAAGAAGCACCGGCTGAACAGCCAGCTGCTGAATAATCAATCAGGAGGAAAAATCATGGCTATTACCGCAAGTCAAGTAAAAGAATTACGTGAAAAAACCGGCGCAGGAATGATGGACTGTAAAAAAGCCCTGACTGAATGCGATGGAGATATGGCTAAAGCTGTTGACTGGCTGCGTGAAAAAGGTATGTCTAAGGCTGAAAAGAAAGCCGGACGTATCGCAGCAGAAGGTTTGACTCGTGTAGCTGCACAGGGAAACCATGCGGTTATTTTCGAAGTCAACTCTGAAACAGACTTTGTTGCCAAGAATGAACAGTTCTTGCATGTATTAGATGTATTACAGGCAAGTTTATTAGAATCAAAACCTGCTTCTTTAGAAGAAGCGTTAAAGGTATCTACACCAGAAGGTACTGTAGAAGAAGTAATCACAAACGCTACTGCTACGATCGGTGAAAAGATTTCTTTCCGTCGTATCGATGTTGTAGAAAAGAAAGATGATGAAATTTTCGGAACTTACATGCATATGGGTGGAAAGATTTCTGCTGTAGTAGTATTGAAGGGAACACAGGATGCACAGATCGCAAAGAACATTGCTATGCAGGTTGCTTCTATGTCTCCGCTTTATGTAAGTCAGTCTGAAATTCCTTCAGATGTTGTAGAACATGAACGTAAATTACAGATGCAGATGATGCAGAACGATCCTAAGATGGCTGGTAAACCTGAAAAAGTATTACAGGGTATTTTAAAAGGAAAAGTTGATAAACACTTTAAAGATCTTTGCTTGAATGATCAGGAATACTTCTTGGAAGCAAAACAAAAGGTATCTCAGTTCTTGAAAGAAAACGGAGCTGAAGCTGTATGCTTCGTACGTTATCAGGCTGGTGAAGGTATCGAAAAGAAAGAAGAAAACTTCGCTGAAGAAGTTATGTCACAAATTAAGGGCTAATTCAATTAGCTCTTTTTTTTAGAAAACCAGAGAGCCAATGTGTGCCATTATAAGATCAGAATGATCATGGTATTAAGGTAATCTCTGGTATTTTTTTGTAGAAAGAATTTGATTAGTTGTAAGAAAGGATACGAAAAATAGGAAAACTTTAGTATCGTTTTTTCTAGGTTTGAATACTTTTTTTTCGATATTTAAATGGGTAAAGAAAACATGGCTTCATGCAAAACTTCGAGAAACGATAGAAGATTTATGATCTGCATGGAACCACAGTACAGTTCAAAGTGATTAATTGAAAAATAAATGTAAGAAATTGAAAATTATTCTTGAAAATAACTTTCAAAAATGTATAATAATGTACATAAGTTGTGAAGAGAAGGAGTACAGAGTCTTTTATTTCAAGAGAATTGGCGGATGGTGCAAGCCATAAAGAGAAGCTCTGGAACGTGTCTTGGAACTTCTATGTCGAAACTTTATAGTGAGGCATAGACGCGATCCGCGTTAACGATAAGGTGTCATTTACATAGCGTAGATGGAAATAAGGTGGTACCGCGTATTCACGTCCTTTTAAGAAAAGGACGTTTTTTTTATAGATGGGAGTGAGAACGATGTCTGAAAAAGTCCGACGATGTGGGTATCGTTTATATAGCTTAAATGAATTTAAAGATGGAGGAGAATAACATGGAAAAGAAAAAATACAACAAAATCGTTTTAGCATATTCAGGAGGATTGGATACATCGGTATTGATTCCCTGGTTAAAAGAAAATTATGGAGCTGAAATCATTGCGGTCAGCGGAAATGTAGGACAAGGTACAGAATTGGATGGTTTGGAAGAAAAAGCTTTAAAAACCGGAGCCAGTAAGTTATACATTGAAGATTTAACGGATGAATTTGTGAACGATTATGTGATTCCAACGATGCAGGCAGGTGCTACATATGAACAATATTTACTGGGAACCAGCTTTGCTCGCCCGATCATTGCCAAAAGAATTGTAGAGATTGCGAAAAAAGAAGGGGCGGATGCGATCTGTCATGGATGTACCGGAAAAGGAAACGATCAGGTACGTTTTGAACTGGCTATTCAGGCTTTTGCACCGGAAATTGATATCATTGCACCATGGCGGTTCTGGGAATTGAATTCTCGTGAAAAGGAAATCGCTTATGCCGAAGCGCACAATATTCCGTTAAAGATCAATAAAGAAACCAACTATTCCAAAGATAAGAACTTATGGCATTTAAGTCATGAAGGTTTGGATCTGGAAGATCCGGCCAATGAAGCACCGATCAATAAACCTGGCTTCCTGGAAATGAGCGTTTCTCCGGAACAGGCACCGGATGTACCAACAAATGTAACGATCCACTTTGAAAAAGGGGTACCTACTTCAGTTGATGGTGTAGAAATGACGCCGACACAGATCATTGAGAAATTAAATGAGGTTGGCGGTGCCAATGGTTGTGGAATTTTAGATATCGTTGAAAATAGACTGGTTGGTATGAAGAGTCGTGGTGTTTATGAAACACCGGGCGGTACGGTACTGTATAAAGCTCATGAAAAACTGGAAGAAATCACACTGGATAAAGAAACACAACACTATAAACAATCACTGGCTTTAAAGTTTGCCGATCTGGTTTATAACGGACAATGGTACACACCGCTTAGAAAAGCTATGACAGCTTTTGTGACCAGTACACAGGAAACCGTGACCGGGGATGTGACTTTAAAATTATATAAAGGAAATATCATTCCGGTTTCTGTGACAAGTCCATATTCTTTATATAGTGCCGGTATGGCCACTTTCGATGAAGATGACTGTTATGACCAAAGTGATTCTGCCGGATTCATTCATCTGTTTGGTTTGCCATTGAAGGTAAGAGCCTTGAAGGCAAAAGAAGTTGACGATTTTCCGGGAGTGGAATAATGAGTAAGCTTTGGACCGGACGTTTTTCAAAAGAGACGGATGCTCTGTTAGATCAATTAAACGCATCCCTTCCTTTTGATAAAAGATTATACAGACAAGATATTCAAGGCTCTATGGCACATGCCAAAATGCTTGGTAAGCAAGGAATTATTTCTTTTGAAGATCAAGCATTGATTCAATCGGGTTTAGAATCCATCTTAAAGGATATTGAATCCGGTATGCTTGTTATCTGTAACGCAGAAGATATTCATTCTTTTGTTGAACAGGAGCTGACCAAACGAATCGGGGATGCCGGAAAAAGATTGCATACCGCAAGATCAAGAAACGATCAAGTTGCTTTAGATCTGAAGTTATTTACCAAAGAGCAGGTTACTATTCTATCCGATTTGGTTTTATCGATGTTGCAGGCTCTTTGTACAAAATCCAAAGACCATTTAACGACCGTAATGCCGGGTTATACACATCTGCAAAGAGCACAACCGGTGACCGTGGCGCATGTGTGGATGGCCTATGCCAATATGTTAAAAAGAGATCATAAGCGATTGATGAATGCTTTAGAGTTGATGGATGAGATGCCGCTTGGATCTGGTGCTTTAGCTGGAACAACGTATCCGATCGATCGAGACTATACTTGTGCTCTGTTAGGATTTCGGTGTCCAACAGATAACTCGATGGATGGTGTCAGTGATCGAGATTATTGTATGGAGATCGGCAATGCCTGTTCTATCTTGATGATGCATCTTTCCAGAATGTGTGAAGAGATGATTCTATGGTGTTCCGGGGAGTTTGGCTTCATGGAACTCGATGATGCTTTTTCAACAGGTTCCAGTATCATGCCGCAAAAGAAGAATCCGGATGTATGTGAATTGATTCGCGGTAAAACAGGGCGTGTCTATGGAGATCTGATGACACTTTTGACTATGCAGAAAGGATTGTCACTTGCCTACAATAAAGATATGCAGGAGGATAAAGAAGCTTTCTTTGATATCCTGGATACCACGATTCACTCGATGCAGGTCATGATTCCAATGTTTGAGACGGCTCTTATTCACAAGGAAAAAATGCATCAGGCGGCCTTGGGTGGCTTTATCAATGCGACCGATTGTGCCGATTATCTGACAAAAAAAGGTATGCCATTTCGAGATGCGTATAAGTGTGTAGGCCAACTGGTTGCCTATTGTATTGAAAACAAAAAAGCGTTAAACGATTTAACACTTACAGAGTTTCAAAAATATTCCGCACTCTTTAGTGAAGATGTTTATACAACCATTGATCTGCAGACTTGTCTGGCACAGCGAAAAAGCTTAGGTGGCCCGGCACCGGAAGAGGTTAGTCGCCAGATTAAAAAGATCGAAGAATTTTTGAGTGAGAGTGGTTTTCATGAATAAGCCGAAGATTTATATCGATGGACAGGCCGGTACGACTGGTTTGGAAATCGCAAAACGTTTATCCAATAGAGAAGATATTGAACTTCTAAAAATACCGGATGATAAAAGACATGATGATGTCGTACGAAAAGAATACATGAAAGAGGCAGACCTGGTGTTTTTATGCTTGCCGGATGCCGCCAGTATTGAAGCAATGAAGCTCATTGACGATAAAACAAAAGTCATTGATGCTTCCACGGCGCATCGAACCAATCCGGATTGGGTCTATGGTTTTTCGGAATTATCAAATCAACAGAAACAAAAGATCAAGTCAAGTTATCGGGTGGCCAATCCCGGATGTCACGCAACAGGTTTTATCAGCATAGTCTATCCTTTGATGAAACATCAGTTCATTCAAAAGGATACATTGCTATCGTGCACATCTTTGACTGGATATTCAGGTGGTGGGAAATCGATGATTGCCCAATATGAGACGGATAAAACATCGGATTTATATGCTCCCAGACTCTATGGTCTTTCTTTACAGCACAAGCATTTAAAGGAAATGAAACAAATCTGTCATTTAGAAAAAACACCTTTATTTTGTCCGGTAGTCGATGATTATTATCGGGGCATGTTGACAACGATCATGATCGAGGGCAATAAAGAAGAAATTGTTCAACTGTATCAAGATTTTTATCAAGACACTTTTATTGAAGTGACAAAGGATGAAGACACTTACCTCTCAGCCAATTTATATGCCCAAAAAGATAACTTGAAGATTTGTATTCATGGTAATGATCGACAAGTGATGATCAGTGCCTTGTTTGATAATTTAGGTAAAGGGGCCAGTGGAGCCGCCATTCAAAATATGAATTTAATGTTAGGATTGGAAGAATATAAAGGATTATCTTACTAGGAAGGAGCGTCGAAATGGAGTTGATACAAGGAGGCGTTTGCGCTTCAAAAGGTTTTTTGGCAGGAGCGGTGCATTGTGGTGTGCGTAAATCACAGTCCAAGCTGGATCTTGCGGTGATCTATTCTAAAAAGCCTTGTGCGGCTGCTGCTGTCTATACGACCAATCAAGTTAAGGCCGATTGTTTAAAGTTGACCAAAGAACATTTATCAAACGGAAAAGCACAGGCTATTATCTGTAATTCAGGGAATGCGAATGCATGTGCTCCTTTTGGAAAAGAAAACGCTTTAAAGGAAGCTATTGCCTGTGCCAAATTAACACAGTTAGATACCGAGGATGTCATAGTCGCCAGTACCGGTGTAATTGGGCAAACCTTGCCGATCGAAGCTATCGAACAAGGTGCCATGCAGATTGAGCTTAAAGAAAATAATTCATTGGAAGCAGCGCAGGCCATCATGACAACAGACACCAAAACAAAAAGCTGTGCGGTTTCTTTTGAGTTGGATGGAATTCGTGTACATCTAGGTGGAATCTGCAAAGGATCTGGAATGATTCATCCAAATATGGGAACGATGTTAGCTTTTATTACCAGCGATGTGGATATCGAATCTTCTATGTTGGAAAAAGCGTTACAGGAAATCACTAAGAAGACTTTTAATCGAATCAGTGTAGATGGAGATACTTCTACCAATGATATGTGTGTGGTTTTGGCTAATGGCATGGCCAAAAACAAACCGATTCAAACGGAAGGCGAAGCCTATGATACGTTTAAAAAAGCGTTACATACGGTCATGGAAAATCTAGCGATACAAATTGCCAGTGATGGAGAAGGTGCCAGTCGCTTGTTGAGTGTGACCGTGTATGATGCACAAAGCGAAGAACAGGCTGAAAAGCTTGCCAAATCTGTTGCCTCCAGTACATTATTTAAAGCGGCTATGTTTGGCAGTGATGCCAACTGGGGGCGTGTTCTTTGTGCCATGGGGTATTCCCAGGCAGCCTTTTATCCGGAAATCGTGGATGTGACATTTGCCTCAAAATTTGGCAAGATTCAAGTATGTCAGAGTGGTAAAGCCCTGGATTTTGATGAAGAACAAGCCAAAAAAATCCTTAAGACAGATTCCGTTCAAGTTTTGATCGATCTGCATCAAGGGGATGAGGTTGTTACGTGCTGGGGTTGTGATCTGACGTATGATTATGTAAAGATAAATGGAGATTATAGAACATGAAACCAGAAACACAAGCACAAGTTTTGGTAGAGGCCTTGCCTTATATCCAGAAATATAGAGGAAAAACGATCGTTATTAAATATGGCGGAAATGCGATGATCGATGAAGCTCTGAAAATGGCGGTCATTCAGGATGTCGTGTTATTAAACATGGTCGGTGTCCATGTGGTTTTGGTTCATGGTGGAGGACCGGAAATTTCCAATTTATTGGAAAAAGTCGGTAAAGAAACACAATTCATCAATGGCCTTCGCTATACCGATGCGGAAACGATGGAATTTGTACAGATGGCCTTATGTGGAAAAGTCAATAAAGATTTAGTCTCCCTTTTGGAAAAAGCCGGCGGAAAAGCGGTCGGCCTTTCCGGATTGGATGCTTCCATCTTTAAAGCTTTACGTCATACCGATATTTATCGTACGGATTATGGCTATGTAGGCGATATCATCAAAGTAGATGCTTCTTTAGTGCAGGAGTTACTTGATAAAGGCTATATTCCGGTTTTAAGCAGTATTGCTTCCGGCTATGATGAGGACGTAAGCTACAATATCAATGCTGATCTGGCAGCAGAAAAAATTGCCATTGCCTTAAAGGCTGAGAAGTTTATCCTGCTGACTAATGTTAGTGGTGTCATGGAGGATATAGAAGATCCGGAGAGCCTGATTCCTTCGATTCAAGTTTCAAAGGTACGATCTCTGGAAAAAGAAGGTATTATTTCCGGAGGGATGATTCCTAAAGTACAGTGTTGTGTTGAGGCAGTACGTCAGGGAATTCATTCTGCCAATATACAAGACGGACGCATCCCACATTCGATCCTCATTGAGTTATTTAGTGATCAAGGTGTGGGTACGATGTTCTATTAGGAGGCCATCATGAATTTAGAAGAGATAAAAACATTGGAAAAACAATATGTGATGCAGACCTATGCGCGCAATGACTTATTTTTGGTCAAAGGGCAAGGCTGTATGTTATATGATGACAAAGGAAACAGCTACATCGATATGACATCCGGTATCGGTGTTAATTGTCTTGGACATAACCATCCGGCATTGGTAGAAGCCTTACACGATCAAAGTCAAAAGCTGATGCACACTTCCAATCTGTATTACACCGAACCGATGGTGCAGGTAGCTAAAGAGTTAGTGGAATCAACCGGTATGTCAAAAGTGTTTTTTGCCAATTCAGGCGCTGAAGCTAATGAAGGTGTTATTAAGCTGGCACGTAAATACTCCAGTGATCGCTATGGGCAACATCGATATAAAGTATTAAGTCTGGTACAGTCTTTTCATGGCAGAACGATGATGACATTGACGGCAACCGGTCAGGATAAATTTCATCAGTATTTTTATCCGTTTCCGGACGGCTTTGAATATGTCATTGCCAATGATATTGAAGATTTCAAACAAAAGCTGGATGATTCCGTATGCCTTGTCTTAATGGAAATGATTCAGGGAGAAGGCGGTGTATTGCCACTTGATAAAACATTCGTACAGGAAGTCACAAAACTTTGTCATCAAAAGGATGTGCTGGTAGCTGTTGATGAAGTGCAAACCGGAATCGGTCGAACCGGAAGCTTATTCTGTTATCAACAATATGAAATTCAACCGGACATTGTTTCGATGGCTAAAGGCTTAGGTGGCGGTCTTCCGATTGGGGGCATCATGACCAATGAAAAATGTTCAACTGTTTTACAGGCCGGTATGCATGGTTCAACATTTGGTGGGAATTTAATGAGCACAAGAGCAGCCATGACGGTTTTATCGATCATTAACCAAAAGGAATTTTTGGAAAGAGTGAAAGAAAAAGGACAGTATTTCATGGATGCCCTACAAAATATACAAAGCCCGGATATTTTAGAGGTGCGCGGTATGGGACTGATGATCGGGGTAGTCGTGGACGAAAAGAAACGAGCCGGTTTTGTCAAAAAACTTCAGGAGAAGGGTGTACTTGTCTTAACAGCAGGATCACAGGCCATTCGTCTTTTGCCACCATTGATCATTTCTAAAGAAGAACTGGATCAGGTGATTCAGGCATTTCAGGAGGTATTTTCATGAAACATTTACTTACAATGCAAGATTTAAACAAAGAAGAGATCCTTCAGATTTTGGATTTGGCCGATCAGTTAAAATATGAAAGAAAACATCAGATTCCACATCGGCATCTGGAAGGCAAAAGTGTAGGTCTGATTTTTCAAAAATCAAGCACCCGAACCCGCGTTTCCTTTGAAACCGGTATTTATCAGTTGGGTGGACAGCCTTTATTTTTGTCAAGTCGTGATTTGCAGATCGGACGAGGAGAGCCGGTGCAAGATACGGCCCGTGTGCTTTCCCGGTATTTGGATATGATCATGATTCGAACCTTTGACCAAAAAGAAGTAGAAGATCTGGCAAAATATGGAAGCATCTCTGTCATCAATGGCTTGACTGATTACAGCCATCCTTGCCAGGTCCTGGCTGATCTCATGACGATTCGTGAGCGTTATGGAATACTAGAAGGATTAAAAATGTGTTATATTGGTGATGGCGATAATATGGCAAATTCTTTGATCGTCGGAGGGTTGCTTGTCGGTATGCAGGTCAGTGTGGCAACACCGGTTGATTATAAACCGGATGCCAAAGTGATGGATTTTGCCAAAGACTATGCGACATTTAGCTGGACATCCGAGCCTAAAGAAGCCATCAAAGATGCGGATGTTGTGATTACCGATACCTGGGCCAGCATGGGAATGGAAGAAGAAAAGGAAATTCGCCAAAAGGCGTTTCAGGGCTACACGGTTGATGATGATTTAATGGCATTAGCCAAGCCACAAGCCATGGTTCAACATTGTTTGCCGGCTTATCGTGGTCAGGAAATCACGGAAAAAGTATTTGAGGATCATGCCGATGAAATCTTTGAAGAAGCCGAAAATCGCTTACATGCACAAAAGGCCGTCATGGTCTTATTGATGAAGGGAGAAAAAGCTTGAAGTTAACACCAGAAGATCGAACGAATGTTCAAAACGGGAATGGTACGGTTCATTTTGAACACATTCTAACCAGTGAAGAAATGAAAGGTATGAACAAGATGTATGCCCAGGTTACATTAAAGCCTGGATGCTCCATCGGATATCATACACATATCGGAAATGGTGAGGATTATTATATACTTAAAGGAAAAGCGCTTGTCAACGATAATCAGGAAAGAGAAGTAACGCTTTTACCGGGTGAACATTTATATTGTCCAGATGGGAAGGGACATTCTATTTCGAATCCGGGAAGTGAAGATCTAGTCTTTATGGCATTGATCATTAATTCAAAACCACAATAAAAGAGCACGATGTGCTCTTTTATGCATTTTTGACAATTTGAATATATGCCTGGATTCCTTGCAATAAGATTTCTTCATCAAAATCAAAATGTGAATTGTGAAGGGGAATATTTGTTCCTGTGCCTAAAAAGAAGAAGACGCCCGGTACATATTGTTGATACCAGCTGAAGTCTTCGGAAATCATTTCATGGGTATCTAAAATCGATAGAGAATCCAGGATTGTAAGTACCTTTCGTACAAGCTTTTTATCGTTGAACACGACAGGATAGCCCTCACTGATGGAAAACTCGAATCTAGCTTCTTGATATGCTTTTGCACAAGTATATAGCTGTGCCTTTAGATACTGGTAGATATCCTCATCTAAAGAGCGCATCGTACTTTCTAAATGACAATGATCACTGACTACATTTCGTACTGTTCCGCTTTCCATTCTTCCAAAGCGAAGTAATCGGGCATACTTTGGATCGATCTGGGATTCCATTTGATAGAGATCCAAAAGATAACGGGCACCGATTTCCAGAGCATCGATTCCTTCTTTATATTTGGCCGCATGACTGGTCTTTCCGAAAATATCGATATTTACCTCACTGCTTCTTGCCATCATAGGCCCCGGAATCGTGGCAATCTGACCGGCAGGAAGAAAGGGCCAAAGGTGTGTGCCATAGATTTCTTTGACTTTATATTTTTCTAAGATGCCTTGTTGACACAAAAGTTTGGCACCGCCAGGTGATTCTTCTCCGGGCTGAAAGATCAACAGTACATTACAGGAAAGCTCTTTATAAAAGGTATTGAGTTCCTGGGCAAATCCCAGCAACAAGGCCATATGGCCATCATGTCCACAGGCATGCATACATCCTTCATGTCCGCTTTTAAAAGGAACCTCTGTCATCTCTTTAACAGGAAGAGCATCCATATCACTGCGAAATGCAATCGTAGTTGGCTTTTGGTTGTCAAAATAGGCTACAACAGCACTTTCAATCGGTGATTCGATCTGGCAATCCAGCCCATCTAAAGCTTGCAGGATATATTGCTTGGTCTTGGGCAGTACAAGTTCTAACTCAGGAATCTGATGAAGATCCCTTCTATACTTTCTCACTTTTTCTAACATAGAGTTATTTTATCGAAAAAATTGAAAATTTTCAAAAACTATTTACATTTTCTTTCATCTTTTGTATAATTCTTTCATGATAGAGGCGCAAAGACGATGAAAAAATGGAAAGCCGGCAGGCATTTGATCCATTTTGGGGGCAACTTTGCCGAACTGTTTTTTCAGGCATGAACAAACGGTGGGCCGATAAAGAATATTTATCGGACTGTCTACGGATGTAGGAGGGCTATCGCACGATTTTGATCGTACCGACAGGATAGTCTATCCTGTCTTTTTTTCATAGGAGGGCTTGAGTATGGATGACGTTTTAAAGGTTGGCGGAGTTCCGGTTACCGAATTAAAAGAAAGATATGGAACACCACTCTATGTATATGATGAAGAAAAACTGCTTCATCAATGCAGGCAATATAGTCAATATTTTAGCTGCGATGCCTTTGATACCGAAGTGCTTTATGCGTCCAAGGCATTTAGCTGTATAGAAATGCTTCGTCTCGTTAAAAATCAGGGACTCAGTGTTGATGTTGTGTCAATGGGAGAGCTGTTTACCGCATTAAAAGCCGGTATATCACCTGATCGTATCTATTTTCATGGCAACAATAAGACTTTGGAAGAGATTCAATATGCGCTTGATAATCATGTTCAAACGTTTATTGTCGATAATTTACAGGAAGCGTATTTATTGGCAGAAGAGATGAAGGCAAGAGATTATGTTCTGCATGTTTTATTACGAATCAATCCTTGTATTGAAGCCCATACCCATGAATATATTCAAACGGCCAATATAGATTCCAAATTTGGAATTCATTTAGAATCGATATCGCAGATTGTAGATCTGATCCAAACACTGAAACAATCGGATCATATTGTCTTTGATGGCTTTCATGCACATATTGGATCGCAAATCTTTGAAAAAGAAGCGTTTGTCAAAGAAATAGAAACGATGTTTTCTTTAATCGATACGATGCAGAAAAAGGGTATTTTATGTAATACTTTGAATTTAGGTGGTGGTTTTGCCGTACATTATACCGATGAAGATCAACCGATTCCGGTTTCCGTTTTCAGTTCTGTGATTTTGGAAACCTGTCAGAAGATGCAGGAATTGTATCATACAAACATTCAGAAAATCTTAATCGAACCGGGACGAAGTATTGTTGCCGAAGCGGGATCGACTTTATATACGGTAGGCTTTATTAAAAAGACACCACATAAAAAATATGTATTTGTAGATGGCGGTATGTCTGATAATATTCGTCCCAGCTTGTATCAGGCTAAGTATGAGGCCGATATCGTCAATCATATGGATCAAAAGAAAAACGAAATGGTTTGTGTAGCCGGGAAGTGTTGTGAATCAGGAGATATTTTGATCGATTCTATTGCCTTGCCACCCTGTGGTAGTGGTGATCTTTTGATGGTCTATTCGACCGGCGCTTATGGTTTCAGCATGTTTAATAACTATAATCGAAATTTACGTCCGGCCGTTGTTTTTGTCAAAGAAGGCAACAGTCGCTTGGTCGTAAAACGAGAAACGCTGCAAGAGCTTGTGAGAGGGGATGTGTGTGATGAAAATCCCGTTTAGAAAATATCATGGATGTGGAAATGATTTTATTATCGTACAGGAAGAAGAAATTTATCCGGAGCTGTTACAAGATTTGATTATACAAAGTTGCGATCGACATACGGGGATCGGTGCTGATGGATTTATCGTTGTCCGAAAAGAACCGCTGGAGATGTTGTATTATAACCAGGATGGATCCCGAGCACCGATGTGCGGCAACGGGATACGCTGTTTTTCACAGTTTTGTATTGATGAAGGCATTATCCATAAAAAAGAGTTTGTGGTAAAAACATTGGCCGGTGATAAGATCATTCGCGTTTTAGATGATCAGACCTTTCAGGTCAATATGTCCAAGGCCGAGTTTGATGATGTAAGCCTTACTGGTACTTCGAAAAGAATATGGGATGAGATGTACACCATTGAAGATCGCCACTACCGATTGCATACACTTTTTCAAAGTACAATCCATACGGTTGTCTTTGTCGATGAATTGAATGTAGAGTGGATGCGAAAGGATGGAAAGATCATTTGTGAAGATCCGATGTTTTCATTACAGACCAATGTTAATTTTGTTCAATGTATTGATCCAACCCATATACAGATGCAGACCTATGAGCGAGGATGCGGCATGACGTTAGCATGTGGAACAGGGGCCTGTGCCAGTGTGGTTTGTGCTTATCAATTGGGCAAATGTAAAGATACCGTGGAAGTTCTGCTTCCAAAAGGACATTTAAAAATTCATATTGATACACACGGGGATGTATATATGACAGGAAATGCACAGTGCATTGCGAAAGGAGAATATGTCTATGAAACCAATTAAGGGTAGTATCGTGGCGATGGTCACACCGTTTAAAGAAGATGAAAGCGTTGATTTTGAACGATTGGAACAGACAATCGAATATCAGATCAAAAACGGTACGGATGGTATTCTGGTCTTGGGTACGACCGGGGAAAGTACGACTATGACGCATGAAGAAGATGATGAGGTGGCACGTTTTACCATTGAGAAGGTCAATGGAAGAATTCCGGTCATCGTGGGAGCCGGTTCCAACAGCACACAGACACAGTTAGAAAAAAGTATCAAATATTCAAAGATGGGAGCCGATGCGTTATTGTTGATTTCTCCCTACTACAACAAGGCAAACACACAAGGAATGATTCGACATTTTACTGTTTGTGCAGATGCAGTCGATTGTCCGGTCATCCTCTATAATATTCCGGGAAGAACCGGTTGTTCAATTTCCGAAGAAGTTGTCAAAGTATTAAGCAAGCATCCAAATATTTGCGGAATTAAAGAAGCCAGTGGAAATATTTCTTATGCGACTTCAATAGCTCGTTATCTAAGTGATGATTTTGCGATGTATTCCGGGAATGACGATATTATCACCAGCTTACTATCTATTGGTGCCAGTGGAGTCATCAGTGTTTTAAGTAACATTTTGCCTAAACAGACACACGATATGGTCTCTTTGTTCCATGAAGGAAAAGTCAAAGAAAGTCTGCAGCTGCAGTTAAAGTATTTGGATGTCATTCATGCCTTATTCTGTGAAGTCAATCCGATTCCGGTCAAAGAGGCGATGCGTTTGATGGACATGTCGGTGGGTGGCTATCGTTTGCCGCTTTGTGAAATGGCACCGGAAAATCAGAAACGATTACACGAGGCACTTAAGGAGGCTGGTTTATGCGAGTAGCCGTCATTGGAAAAGGAAAGATGGGAACTTTATTGGCACAAACAGCGCAAGCCAAAGGAATGCAGGTAGTCGGTCTCTTTGATATTACCGATAAAGAAAAACTATTGAACCAAACGGTCGATCTGGTGATTGATTTCAGTCACCGTGATAATTTAGATTGGGTCATTGACTATGTGCAGAAAACACATGCTGCCATGGTTTATGGTACGACTGGTTTAAACGATGAAGATAAAGAAAAACTAAAAGCAGTATCCAAACAAAATGCGGTTTTCTACTCTGCCAATTATTCCATTGGGATTGCGGTTTTGACCAAGGTAATCAAAGAAATCACACCACTTTTGGAAACCGATTTTGATATGGAGATTATTGAAAAACATCACAATCAAAAAAAAGATGCACCAAGTGGTACTGCCTTACAGCTTTTAGAGGCAATCGATCCACAAAATGCTTATACACATCAGTTTGGCCGCGTTGGGATGGTTGGTGCCCGTCAAAAAGAAATTGGTATTCATGCGGTTCGTGGAGGAACCTTAGCCGGTGAACACTCTGTATTGTATTTAGGGCAGGATGAAGTGTTGGAGTTTGCTCATCAGGCGACCAGCCGTCAGATTTTTGTCAATGGGGCTATCAAAGCAGCTATGTATGTATCCGATAAAAAAGCGGGCTGGTACACGATGGAAGATATGATGAAAGGATAGAAGTATGGAAGCACAGGAAATTATTGATTTTATACACAATGCCGAAAAGAAAACACCGGTCAAAGTAATCTTTAACAGTGATAAAGATATTTACTGGAAGAATTGTAGAGTCTTTGGAAATATTGTTTACGGAGATTGGAAGGATATCAAACCCGTTTTGGATTCGTATCCGGAGCTGGACTATGTGATTGAAAACGATTGTCGCAACAGTGCCGTTCCTTTGTTGGATTTAAAAGACATACAAGCTCGAATTGAACCCGGAGCTATCATTCGTGATCAGGTGGAAATTGGAAATAATGCAGTCATCATGATGGGAGCTATTATCAATATTGGAGCTGTAATTGGAGACAATACGATGATTGATATGGGTGCCGTACTTGGCGGTCGAGCTACGGTCGGAAAGAATTGTCATATTGGAGCCGGTGCTGTATTGGCCGGTGTTGTCGAACCAGCCAGTGCTACACCGGTTATCGTTGAAGACGATGTATTGATCGGTGCCAATGCGGTTGTGATCGAAGGCGTACATATTGGCAAAGGTTCAGTAGTGGCAGCTGGTGCAGTTGTCATAGAAGATGTACCGGAAAACGTGGTTGTAGCCGGAACTCCTGCCAGAGTAATCAAGCAAAAGGATCAAAAGGCAACGGATAAAACGGCACTTGTACAAGCACTGCGATCTTTATAATACAAACTAGACAGTCGATGGATTTTGACTGTCTTTTACTTCTAATGAGTTCTGCTTTCTTTTAAACCTGGCTTAGTGTATAATTCTATTGAATTAGATTATTGGGGAGATCATCTATGTATAAACGTGTATTATTAAAGCTAAGCGGGGAGGCTTTATCGGGTCATGGACAATCCTTAGATCCGGAAGTGCTTAAAAATCTCGCAAAAGAATTAAAAGAAGTACAGAGCTTAGGTGTTGAATTAGCCATTGTTGTTGGTGGCGGAAACTTTATCCGCGGCAAAATGATGGCAGATTTAGGTATGGATCGAGTACAGGCCGATTATATGGGCATGTTAGGAACTGTGATCAACGCGTTAGCCGTTCAAAATGCTTTAGAGCAGGAAGGTGTACAGACAAGAGTGCAAACTGCTGTGGAAATGCAGAAAGTGGCAGAACCGTTCATTTTACGTCGTGCCATTCGTCATTTGGAAAAAGGACGTATCGTGATTTTCGGTGCGGGTACCGGTTCACCGTATTTTTCAACCGATACGACAGCTGCACTTCGTGCCAGTGAAATTGATGCTGATGTGATCTTAATGGCTAAAAATGGGGTGGATGGTGTCTATGATTGTGATCCAAAGAAGAATCCGGAAGCTAAACGTTTTGATACGCTGAACTACCTTGATGTACTTAATAAAGGATTACAGGTCATGGATTCAACGGCAATCAGTATGTGTATGGATAATGATATTGATCTGGTCGTATTTAATATGAACGAACCAGGAAATATAATGAATGCGGTGACTCAGAAAGTATCAGGAACCGTTGTCACAAAAAAGAAATAGGAGTAGTTTATGAGTGATTATTTAGAAAATGCAGAAGTGAAAATGATGTCCGCTATTGAAAATTTAGAATCAAATCTTCGTACGATTCGTACCGGACGTGCCAGTGCGCAGATGTTGGATCGTGTACAGGTGGATTATTACGGATCACCAACACCGATTAACCAGATGGCACAGATTCAGGTCGTAGAAGGAACACAGCTTGTGATTCGTCCATACGATCGTCAGATCATTAAAGGAATATCCAGCGCCATTCAGGCAGCTAACTTAGGATTAAACCCGCAGGCAGAAGCAGACTGTATTCGTATTCAGGTACCGGCTTTAACAGAAGATCGTCGTAAGGAGCTGGCCAAAGAAGCACAAAAATATGGAGAAGAAGCAAAGGTTGCGATTCGTAATATTCGTCGTGATACAAACGATTTGATCAAGAAAGATAAAGAAGAAACGGAAGACGATCGTAAGGCAAATTTGGAGGAATCTCAAAAATTAACCGATCGTTTTGTCAAAGATATTGAAAAAATCGTTGATGAAAAGAAAAAAGAAATTTTAAACGTGTAATAAGATTGCCCAATGTGCATTGGGCAAATTTTTTTAGGAGGGTTCGATATGAGTTTTCCCAAAACGATTGCCATCATCATGGATGGAAATGGTCGTTGGGCCAAGGCAAAGGGCTTGCCTAGAACGGCAGGGCATAAACAAGGAGCCGATACAATTCGTACTGTAGCATTACATGCGAATAAAATCGGTGTTGAAAAACTGATCTTATATGCGTTTTCAACGGAAAACTGGAAACGTCCTGAGGAAGAGGTCAGCTATCTTTGTAAATTGCCGGGAATTTTCTTTAATCGTTTTATTAAGGATCTGATGATCAATAACATACGAGTTACTTTTGTCGGAGAATTGGAACGCTTCCCATCTGAAACGCAGAAAGTGATTTTAAAAGCCGTAAATCAGACAAAGGAAAATACGGGACTGGAGCTTTGTATTGCGATCAATTATGGTTCTCGTCGTGAGATTCTTTTGGCAGTGCAGAAATATACACAGGATGTTTTGGAGCAGAAACGAGCAAATGATTTGACAGAAGAAGAGTTTGCGCAGTATTTGATGGTTCCGGAAGAGATTGATCTTTTGATTCGTACCAGTGGGGAATTGCGAATCTCAAACTTTTTGTTGTGGCAGATTGCTTATTCGGAATTGATTTTTACTCCGGTTGCCTGGCCCGATTTTGATGAAAAGGCACTGGATGACTGCATTCGCAAATTTGCATCCAGAGATCGCCGTTTTGGAGGATTGACCTCATGAAAACGCGCATCGTTACAGCAATATTGATCATATTAGTTTGTATCTTTCCGGTAGCATCGGGTGGAATTCCTCTGGAAATTTTAGCGTTATTGATTTTGGCAGGAAGTCTTTACGAATGGCTTTGTACACAAACTGAATTTCGCAAATGGCCTTTATTTGTACCTGTTAGTCTATTAGTATTGACGATTGCTTCGCGTTTTATTCCGCAATCGTACCAGTTTGCGTATTGGATCTTGTGCCTGGTGTATCTTTGGGGACTGCCTATCTTTTTGGAATCTTATACGATTGGTAATGCGTTTGTCGCTATTTCATTCTTTGTAATCTTTTCGTTGATCTATCAATGTATTGGACTCCTTCAGGAAAATCATTTATACTTAATCACAATCGTATTTGCCACATATGGCAGTGATACGGGAGCCTGGTTTTTTGGTCGACGCTATGGCAGACATAAGATGAACCCGCGTATATCTCCTAAAAAAAGCTGGGAAGGCTTTGTAGGCGGTATTATCAGTGGATTTATTATAGGATGGATTCCTACCTTCTTCTTTTTAGATCAAGTTTCACTGGTTTTGGTATTCTTATTATGTCTTTTGTGCCCTGTTGTTGCGGAATTCGGAGATCTTTGTTTTAGTGCCATCAAGCGCTTTTATCATATCAAAGATTTTTCGAAGTTGTTGCCAGGCCATGGCGGCATACTCGATAGAGTAGATTCTTTATTGATGAATGTACTTTTATTTGGTGTGCTCACTTCAACGTTCTTAATGTAGGAGGAATGAAATGCAGCTTGTTATTGGGTTGATTGCCTTTTTCTTTATGTTGAGCGTGATCGTGATCATTCATGAACTCGGTCATTTTATGGTTGCCAGACATTTTGGTGTCTTTTGTAAAGAGTTTTCTATCGGTATGGGACCTTTGTTGTATGCCAGACAAGGTAAGGAAACACAGTTTTCCATTCGTGCCATTCCTTTTGGTGGTTATGTAATGATGGCCGGTGAAGAAGATGGTTCACAGGACGAGGAAGATGACTGGTTAAAAAATGTACCGGATGAAAAGCGTTTAAATCATAAACCACGTTGGCAGCAGATATTAGTTATGGTAGCTGGCGTTTGTATGAATGTAATTTTGGCATGGGTTTTATTTGTCGGTTTATCCATGACACAAGGATATGTGGTAGAAGAACCCACTGCACAAGTTTATGAAGTTGTAGAAGGTTCACCGGCACAGGAAGCCGGACTACAGCCAGGCGATACGATCGTTAAAGCGGCGAATGGAGAAGATACCATTGAACCAGAAACGCAATATGATCTTTTAGAATGGCTGCAGTATCACCATGGAAATCTGGAACTGAGTGTAAAACGCGATGATCAAACTCTAAATGTGCCTATTAAACCACAGCTGGACGAAGAATCCAATACTTATACTTTAGGCTATGTGGTACAGGCATATGCAAAACCGATTCCTTGGTATCAGGGTTTCTATTATGGTACGCTGGATATGTTGGATTCCAGTACCGCCATATTCAGTGCTATAGCACATCTGATTCAAGGAGAAGGCTTACAGAATTTATCCGGGCCGGTTGGTATTGCCCAAGTCACAACACAGGCTACTTCAATGGGATTGCGCTCGTATTTAAGTCTGTTTGCGCTGATTTCATTAAATATCGGTATCTTTAATATCTTACCGATCCCGGCAATGGATGGTGGACGTATTTTGATCTTACTTTTAGAAAAATTATTTAGAAGAAAGATCAACACAAAAATCGTGGAAAATATTATTGTTGCCAGCTTTGTCTTATTGATTGGATTATTTGTCTTTGCGACATATAACGATATTATTCGTTTATTTTAGGGACTAATGTCCCTTTTTTTGTATGCTAAAAACAGATAGAAAATCGAAGATGTCCTTATAAATCAAGCGTTTAAAGCAAAAAAACATCAAAGAATTTACAACGAAATTACAACAAACGAAAGAGCCTAATATACCGACTTATGCAGAGAAATATAGAGATTATGAAATGATACTTGAAATAGAGTGTTTTTCTATGTTGTGAAATAACATATGATTTTATTTTTTTGCTTGATTATCATAAACTTATCAGACTATGGTTTGTCAGGGGCTTGTTACATAAGCAATGCTGAATAGCAACCCTTTACAAAGTGTAGGCTGATAAATAATTTGTCAAGATCAGAAAATAAGCGATGCTACTATTTGTACATGGTATAATTACATTATAAGAAAGCGACAAATTGGAATTTGAAAGTGAGTTGATTTTAATGTTAATTCTAATGGAAGGTATAGTATTATGTTTTATACTTTTAATGTTTTGTGTTATTGGTATAGCAAATGGTCCTGAAAAATTTACTGTGTTTTACGAAAAGAATGTTCAAGAAAAAGCAATAAAATTAGGATATACTACTCAAAAAGAAATAAAGAAACAAACCATTATATCAATTATAGTTTTATACTTGCCTTGTTTTATTCTTGTGCCATTGATGGTTTGCTATATAAATGGTGCAAGAGAGTTTGGAGATATTTTTATTCAAAGTTTATTAATAATGTATATAATGGGACTATTTGATAGATTTTTTGTTGACTGGTATTGGGTAGAACATACAAAAGCGTGGGATATACCCAATACAGAAGAATTAAAACCTTATATTCCTACAAAAATGAAAATAGTTAAATGGCTGGGAACCATAGTTGGATTTGCAATAATTGCTTTAATTATTGCTTTAATAATGAGTAAGATGGTTTGAAAATCCTAAGTTGTAGATTGGAGTTAGTTATGAAAAATGTAATATATATATTAATTCAATGCACTTGGGGATTGCCACAAACATTGTTAGGATTTATAGTATTTTTAATTAATATAAAAAATAAACATTATTTTTATCACGGTGCAATTATTACTGAAAGAAATGTTCCTTCAAGTGTATCTTTGGGAATGTTCGTCTTTACAACAACTAATCCGATGAAAGATAAAAGAACAAAAAATAAAATACCAGATGAAGAATTAAGTAAAAGGCTTTTAGTTCACGAATATGGTCATACAATTCAATCCCTTATTTTTGGACCATTATATTTAATAGTAATGGGGATTCCATCAACACTATGGGGATTTTTGCCATATTTTCAAAATAAAAGAAACAACGGAGTATCTTACTTTAGCTTTTTTACAGAAAAGCTTGCTAATTATTTAGGTGAAAAAGTTACAAAAGAAAAATCAATGGAAAATGCTATTATATAAATTAGAAGTTGTAAGGGGCTGATGTTTTGAAAGGATTTGAGAGAAAAAATCAATTATTTTCCCTTTGCGGATTGAATTGTGGGCTATGTCCTATGTTTTTAGGAAAATATTGTGGCGGTTGTGGGAACGGTAATCAATCATGTAAAATTGCTAAGTGTAGCCTCGAACATGGGAAAATTGAATATTGCTATGAATGTGAAAATTATCCATGTGAAAAATATCAGTATATTGATAAATATGACTCTTTTATAACTCATAAGCGTCAGAAAGAGGATTTGGAAAGAGTGCAGAAAATAGGTATTGAACAGTATAATCTTGAACAACAAGAAAAAATAAAAATTCTTTGTTACTTGCTTGATAACTATAATGATGGTCGTAAAAAAAATTTCTTTTGTGTAGCAGTCAATTTATTAGAACTTTCAGAATTAAAAGAAGCTATGAAACAAATACAACAAAATGATAGATTATCCGTCTTGTCGGTTAAAGAACAATGTTCATATATAGTTGATATGTTTCAAAAAATTGCTGATAGAAGAAATATAAAGTTAAAACTTATTAAGAAGTAATTTGTAAATTTCAGTTTGTTAAGCAGACAAATTACAATTTAAAGAGGAGGAATAATGCAATGAACTTCTTTGAAAATACTCGTAAGCCACAAGGCTTCGGCGGAAAATTGATGACGAAGATGATGAACATCGGTCACGCCAAGTTATCACAATGGGGATTCTCAAATATCTCAGTGAATCCGGACGCTGCGGTACTGGATGTTGGTTGCGGAGGCGGTGCAAATATTGTTGCCTGGTTGGGCAAATGCGGAAATGGACATGTGACAGGAATGGATTATTCGCAGGTCAGTGTGGCAGAATCTCAAAAACTGAACGCCGCCGCCATTAAACAAGGGAAATGCTGCGTGGTTCAAGGTGATGTATCTGCTATCCCTTTTCCTGATGCGGTTTTTGATTATGTTTCTGCTTTTGAGACCGTTTACTTCTGGCCGGGATTGAAAAAATGTTTTTTTGAGGTGAATCGAGTTCTGAAAAACGGAGGGACATTCCTGATTTGTAACGAATCTGACGGAACGAATGACGCAGATGAAAAATGGACAAAGTTGATTGATGGTATGAAGATTTACACATCTGATCAGCTCATTGCTGCTTTGAAAGAAGCAGGTTTTACAGAGATAAAATCGTATTCAAATAAAAAAAATCATTGGATAAGTATTGTTGCAACGAAATAGCCAATTTCCAATTTAACAATTTCATATCCAGTATTATACAAAGCGGTTAGTCTTTATGATTGACCGCTTTTCAATATCTGGAAAGTACTGTTTTCATCCAATATAAGCGAAAAGTTGAATTATGTCAGAGTCAACAATATGTACCTCTATCTCCCTTTGTTTTCAGTATAGAAAATTTCTGATTCTATACTGAAAAAATCGGGTGATAACTTTTTAAAAGTATTGTGTTGTCCTTTATTCATTGAAGTATAGATTCTTCTTCAGAATTTAGAATTTATAAAACATAGGGTAAAAATAAATGTATAATATCTCTATAAATTGGAATTTGAAGGAGATAATTCATATTATGAAATTTGATGTAAGTAAATTAGAATGGACAAGAAAACCTAAAGATTATTCAATATCTGCTGATAAAATTGAAATTATTACAAATCCGCATACAGATTTATGGCAGAGAACATATTATCATTTCAGAAATGACAATGCACCTGTATTGCAAATGAAGACAAATGATAAATTCTTTTCATTTACTGTCAAAACTCAATTTCAAAGTAAATGCAGATTTGACCAGTGTGGAATTGTAATGTATCTTGACAGCGAAAATTGGCTCAAAGGCTCTATTGAATATGAAAATGACAGCTTTCAACATCTTGGAAGCGTTGTTACAAACAACGGATATTCCGATTGGGCAACTACTGAAATTGATGTAAATATAAAATCAATGTGGTACAGATTAAGTCGTCGTGAAGACGATTATTGTATTGAATGTTCCGAAGATGGTACTACATTTAAACAAATGCGAGTATGTCATATGTGGAATGGCAATGGTGAAATTCGTTTTGGTATCTATGCGTGTAGTCCTGAAGAGTCATCATTTAAAGCGACATTTACGGATATGGAAATCTCAAAATGCAAATGGTTACCACATGATGGACAGCAACCAGATTTAGAATAGTAAATCCTAAATTGTAGAACCCTAAATTGTAGAGCAGAAATTAGAATTTTACAGCGAGGTGAAAAAGGTTGAACTATGTTGAATATGGAAAAGGAAATAGTAATGTAATTATCCTCTTGCATGGAGGTGGTTTGTCATGGTGGAATTACAAAGAAATTGCTGAAATGCTACAAACGAATTATCATATTATTTTACCTATATTAGACGGTCATGCAGGAAGTGATAAACGATTTACAACGATAGAAAATAACGCTTTAGAGATTATAGAATTTATAAATGATAAACTGTATGGTTCCGTTTTATTGATTGGAGGACTATCCCTTGGAGGACAGATTTTACTTGAAATTTTATCTCATTGTAAGGATATATGTAAGTATGCAATAGTGGAAAGTGCACTTGTAATACCTTCAAAATTCACATATTTTATGATTAAACCTGCGTTTGGGAGTTGTTATGGTTTGATAAAGTATAAGTGGTTTTCAAAATTACAATTCAAATCATTACGAATAAAGCAGCATTTGTTTGATAATTATTACAAAGATACTTGTGCAATAACAAAGGGCGATATGATTGCTTTTTTACAGGAAAACTCATCATATTCCTTAAAAGATGGGATTGAAGAGAGCAAAGCAATAATTCATATTTTTGTCGGAGCAAAAGAAAAACACTCAATGAAAAAGTCAGCAGAACTAATTCATAAAAAACTACAGAATAGTTCTATACAAGTTCTTCCTAATATGTACCATGGAGAGTTTTCAATAAACCATGCAGATGATTATGTAAGAAGACTATTAGAAATAATAGAACAAAGATAAATCCTAAGTTGTCGAATTGGAATTTTAAAAAGGAGTGTAATTGTATGAAAATCGCAAAAATCATTTTATCTATAATAACAATGTTTTTTGCTACATTAGGATTAGTGAAAATTCTTTCCTTTGACATTGCAATCCCGCTTATGCTTGTATCACTTGCCACTCTTTTATTATTAAGAAGTGTAGAATATAAAAATAATAGAGATAAAGGTGGTTTTATTATAACCTGTTTAACCGCAGTATTTGTTTATGTTGTAGTGATTTACAATGTTTTTATAAGATAGAAAAATTTCTATTTGTATGAATAATCATTCTCATACAGACGGAGTGAACCAGTCATGGTGGCAATCGAAGCCATAGAGTCATGATAGCTAATTGGTTTACTTCGTCTGGGAACGAGTTTGCGAGCGACCATATAAAGCCCCTGTTATCTAACAGGGGGCACTAAAAACTATTTTTGTGTATAGGAAACCCCACATAATCTTAGAGAGCAAATTTACTTAACCCCATCCAATTTTATTGTACAAAAGGTTGAAAGATATGGTTTTTCAAGATTACGTACAACGTTTTTCTTATATAAGCCAAAACAATGAAGTATTACCGTTTCCTTTTGAAAAAAATATGACTTTAGGAAAGAAAGGATCAAAATATTCACTGGAAGAACTGATTTCTTTATTTCATCTTGAATCTATTTTTGATTCGAAAAGGGAAGAATTAAAGAAAGAACAACAAAATTTCAGTGGAGAAGAGAAACAACGTATATGCGTGGCAATAGCTTTGTATAGAAATAAAAAGTGGTTGTTTTTAGATGAGGCATTTTACGCAATGGATAAAGAGACATCCCAAGAGATACACAACTTGATTTTATCCGATCCGGATATTACCGTTGTAACGATTGAGCATCAGATCACCAGAAAAATACTGCTTTTATATGATGAAGTCTTGCTGGTGGATCATAAAAAGATTAAGCAATGTAGTGTAAGTGAATATGTTAATCAACATAAACAATTACAGAGTGGATTTGGTAACGTTTAAAAGAATCAGTGTATTTCAATTTAATAGAAAGATATGATAAAATGAATCGCTTTAATACAGCTCTTTTTTTTTCGTTGCAAAAGGCTCATAAAAAAAGACACCGTTAGGTGCCTAAATCATAAAATAGAGAATCGCAATCAAGTGGCAGATAGATGCCAGAATGATAAAAATGTGCCATACGAAGTGATTGAACTTTCTTTGTGGATGTCCGTAAAAATAAGTTCCGATCGTATAAAGTATGCCGCCAGCTAAGATTAATAAGAAGAACGGCAGGGAACATTTTTGTATCAATGCCGGTAAGATAAAGATAGCCATCCATCCCATCGTCATATAGATTGTCATCGACAATACTTTGTGATTGGTATTGGAAATGGATTTTAAAAGCGCACCGGCGATAACCATGAGCCATTCAATAGCTAAGACCGTATATCCGATCCAGTTATTCATCAAGCTTAAACATACCGGTGTATAGGTTCCGGCAATGGCCAAAAGGATCATAATGTGATCTAATTTTCGAAAAACTAATTTATGTGTTGTATCATGTGGCATGCTGTGATAAAGACAGGAGCCTAAAAACATAAAGATCATACAGATGATGAATATGGAAATACCTGTGGCATGCAAAGCGCCTGCCTGCAGATAAGCGCGTATGGCGTAATAAGGTAATGCGAATAATAAGAGCAGGGCCATGACCCCATGACTGACTGAATTGCCCACTTCTTCGCCAAAAGAAAGTGGGAATACATTTTTCATGCTTTCTTTCATTTTCTTTTTCATACCCACTATTTTAAAAAGGTTGGTGTTAAAATTCAAGGGAAAGATTGTCGATTTTTAGGGTGCTTTTTGATACAATGTTAAAGTTAGGATGAAGGTGGGTTATGTTTTTAAAGCGAATTGAGATACAAGGATTCAAAAGTTTTGCGGATAAAACGATATTGCAATTTGATCATAATATAACCGGTATCGTAGGGCCAAACGGCTGTGGGAAGAGTAATGTCAACGATGCGATACGCTGGGTACTGGGAGAGCAGAGTACCAAAAGTCTTCGTTCCGGTACCAGTATGACCGATATCATTTTCAGTGGAAGTGAATATCGCAAACCGGTTAATATGGCAAAGGTAACACTGGTTTTCGATAATACGACCAAGGTGTTCGACTCGCCTTTTGAAGAAATCGAGATCACAAGACAATTGCAGCGTTCAACCAATGAAGCAAGCTACTTTATCAATAAAACGCCCTGTCGTTTGAAAGACATCAATGATCTGGTGATGGATACGGGTTTAGGACGTGATTCTTTAAGTATCATTACGCAGGGAAATATCAGTTCATTTGCCGATGCCAAACCGGAAGAAAGACGATCGTTGTTTGAAGAAGCCGCCGGGGTTGCCAAATATAAAAAGCGTAAAAAAGTTTCTTTGCAGAAGCTGGAAAAAACGAAGGAGAACTTAGATCGTTTACAAGATATTTTAGATGAACTGGAACATCAGTTAGGACCTTTGGAAAAGCAGGCGAAAAAGGCTAAGCAGTACAAAACGTATAAAGAGGAATTGTCTTCCATTGAAATCAGCGTGTTAGTCGAAGAAATTGAATCCTTAAATGAAGAAATTGAGGCGATCAAAAATACATTATTTGAAAATAATACGATTCACGTATCCAAGGAAGCCAGCTTGAATCAGCAGGAAATCGACATACAGGAATTACGAAAGGAAATGCATGCTCTAGATCGTCAGATCAATGATCTACAGGGAGAATACACCAAAGCGATGGAAGAAAGCTATCAGCTTGAAAAACGCAAGGTCGAGTTGGATGAAAAAAGAAAATATCGCTTACGTCAGGCGGATGCGTTAGAGAGAAAAGATGAGCTTTCACAAATGGTGCAGGAAGCCCGCTTTGAATTTGAAGATCGTAAAAATCGTCTGCAGCGATTACAGGCAGAATTAGAGCTTCATACTAAGAGTTTAAATACGCTGAAACAAAAATCGGGTGGGATCATCCAGCAGAATGTGGAAGAGCAACAAGTTCTTCAACAGCTAAAAAACCGCCAACAAGTCCTGGAAAATATGATTCGTCAGCCTTTTACGCATCAACAAGGTGTTAAAGCGGTCTTGTCAGCACGACATTCATTATCCGGCATCTTAGGTGTTGTCAGTGAATTGTTGATTGCACAGGATGACCGAGCCAATGCGATCAGCTCAGCGTTACAAGCCAGTATTTATCATATCGTTACCAAAGATGAAGCCAGTGCCAGAGAGGCTATTGGGTATTTGAAGCGAAATCGCAGTGGTCGTGCTACCTTTTTGCCGTTAGATATCATGCGTCCTCGCTATCCATCCAAAGAGCAGAAAGTCATTGCTTCTCAATCTAAAGGGTATTTAGGCTGGGCTAACGAAAGTGTTGAGTGTAAGGAAATCTTTAATGATCTAAGAGATCGTTTGTTAGGAAATGTATTGATCATCGATAACCTGGTTAATGCCAATGAATGTGCCAAGCGATTACGTTATCAAGTCAAGATTGTGACCTTAGATGGAGATATCGTTCATGCCGGTGGTAGTATGACCGGAGGGGCCAATCGACACCAAAGCACACCGGTGACGGCGCAACATGAACTCAATCGCTTAAAAGAACAGATTGAAGGACAGAAGATCAAAGTGGCTCATATTTCGGAAGAAAACCGTTTGATTGAAAGTAAGATGGATAATGAAACGGATACTTGTATGCAGCTGCAGATCGAAGTCGCAAAGCTGGAAAATATTTTTCAGACCAAAAAGGAAAAATATGAATCTTTGCAGGCGGAATATAATGAGTTGGTTCCACAGGAAACCACACAAGATCTACAGGAAGATGATATTGTTGTTTTGATGTCAAAAATGCATGCCCGCATTGATGAGATCACATCGTCAATCTCTTCTTTGCGAAAACGCCGCTACGATAAGGGAAGTATGGTGGAGCAGCTGGAAAATCAGATGCGCATGACAAGGCGCGAAATGAATGCTTTGCGTACTGAAATTCATGATGCGGAGCTGCAACAGGCTAAAAAACAGGCGTATTTGGAAAGTGCGTTAAATCGTTTGAATGCGGATTATCAGATGACTTACGAATATGCTTGTGAACAACGCAAAGAGATCGATATCGAGAAAGCAAAAGATCGTGTCGTAGAGCTTCGCCAGGCCATCAATCGTCTGGGGAATGTGAATTTGGATGCGCCGCAACAATATTCGGAAATCAAGGAACGTTTTGATTTTATGCAGGGTCAAAAAGCAGACCTGGAACAAGCCTCTGCCCAGATCTTACAGGCCATTGATGAAATGGATGAAACGATGAAGATACAGTTTACTCAAATGTTCCACAAGATCAATCAGGAGCTGGATGGTATCTTTAAAGCAATGTTTGGCGGTGGGAAGGCTCGCTTATCCATGGTCGATCCACAGGATGTGTTGAATACGGGAATCGAAATTGATGTACAGCCTCCGGGAAAGATGGTCAAAAACCTACAGTCTTTTTCCGGTGGTGAAAAAGCATTGATTGCGATTAGTGTCTTATTTGCCATTCTGCAGGCAAGAACGATGCCTTTGTGTATTTTCGATGAAGTTGAAGCGGCTCTTGACCAGGCCAATGTCGAACGTTTTGCGAAATACTTATCACATTTCAGCAATCGTTCACAGTTTATCGTTGTAACACATCGTCCGGGAACGATGGAACAATGTGAAATGTTGTATGGGATTACGATGCAAAAAGACGGTGTTTCTAAATTATTAAAAGTGCAACTCAAAGATGCGGTACATATCCTGGAAAAGGAGGAAAGTTAGAATGGCATTTTTTCAATCCATCAAAGAAGCCTTTGTCAAAAATAAAGATAAGGATAAATACTTGTCCGGTTTAGGAAGATCACGTAAAAGCTTTGGAGATCGACTACGTGCTTTGTCCAACAGCTTTAATGGTGTTAATGATGAGTTACTGGAACAAATCATGATCATCCTATTGGAAAGTGATGTTGGTATTCATACGGCACAAAAGATTGTGGATCAGTTTGAGGAGGACGCTTCTCATATTCGTGATTATGATTCTATGGAAGATTATTTTATCAGCATCTTACATGACTTTTATGATCAGGAAAGCGATGAAGATATACAGTATAATGAGAATGGACCTACGGTAATTTTTATGGTGGGTGTCAATGGTTCAGGAAAAACGACCAGCTCGGCTAAGCTGATCAAATATTATCAGGATCAAGATCTTTCCGTTGCTGTGGCAGCGGCTGATACATTTCGCGCTGGCGCGGTCGATCAGATCGCCACATGGGCCGATCGATTAGGGGTTCCGTGTATCAAAGGAAAACCAAACCAGGATCCCAGCTCTGTTTTGGTCGATGCGTGTCGCTACGCTAAAGAACATCAAATTGATATCTTGTTGGCGGATACGGCCGGTCGTCTGCAGACCAAAACCAATCTGATGAAAGAATTAAGTAAGATGGTTCGTGTCTGTGATCGTGAAATCGAAGGAGCACCACATGAAGTATGGTTGGTGCTGGATGCGACCACCGGTCAAAATGGTATTTCTCAAGCCAGGGAATTTTTGGAGGCGACTTCAGTATCCGGTATTATTCTGACCAAAATGGATGGTACCGCAAAAGGTGGGGTCGTATTGGCCATTCGCGACAGTCTGCATATTCCGGTACGCTTTTTAGGTTTAGGTGAAAAGCCGGAGGATTTAAAACCATTTGAGATCAACAGTTACTTGATGGGTATCACAAAGGGACTGGAATCGGATGAATAGATTAGAATCCAATGTATTATTTGATATTTATGGTGATTTGTTGACAAAGCGTCAAAAAGAGATTTGTTCGCTGTATTTTGAAGAAGATTTTTCTTACACAGAAATCAGTGAGGCCCTGGAAATATCCAGAGCCGCTGTGCAGGACAGTTTAAAAAAATCGATGCAGCAGCTACATAAATACGAAGACATCATTCAATATGTATCAAAAAGAAAACGTATTGTTTCTCTTTTAAAAGATTTGGATGATGATAAGATAAAAGAGGAAATATTGAGCATATTATAGGAGGTAATAAAACATGCCAATCGTAATGAGTGTCAATGCCGGAAGCAGTTCGTTGAAGTTTCAGGTATTCCAAATGCCGGAAGAAAAAGTATTAGCGCAGGGAAACATTGAAAGAATCGGATTAAACGATTCCATTGTGGGAATGAAGTTTAACGATCAGAAAGTAGAAGAAGTCTTAGATATCCCGGATCATGGGGTAGCTGTTTCCAAGCTTATGGAAGTTTTGATCAAGTATCACATTGTAGAAAGCTTGGAAGATATCAAGGCTATTGGTCATCGTATGGTTCATGGTGGAGAATACTATGATCATTCGGTACCGGAAAGTAAAGAAGCCGAAGATAAGATTGATGAATTAAAGGTGCTTGCACCTTTGCACAACCCGGCTGGTTTGTTAGGCTATCGTTCTTTTAAGAAGGCTTTGCCGGAATGCAAGCATACCTTTGTCTTTGATACTGCCTTCCATCAAAGCATGCCGGAAGAAAACTATATCTATCCGATTCCTTATGAATATTATGAAAAGGATGAAATTCGTCGTTATGGAATGCATGGTACCAGTCACCTGTATTTAACACATCGATTGGCAGAAATTTTGAATAAACCGGTGGAAGAAATGAATATCATCACATGTCATTTAGGAAACGGTGCCAGTATTACGGCTGTCAAAAACGGTAAGTCCTTTAAAACCAGCATGGGCTTTACACCGCTTTCCGGTGTTATGATGGGAACGCGTTGTGGTGATATTGACCCTGCCATCATCATGTTTTTGGAAAAGAAATATGGTTATACACCCGATGAAATGGATACGATTTTAAATAAAAAATCCGGAATGCTTGGTGTATCGGGTATCAGCAGTGACGGACGTGATGTCGAAGCAGCTGCCGAAGCCGGAAACAAAAGAGCAATCCTGACCCAGAAAATCTATGTCAATTCCATTGTTGAAACTGTCAGTGGTTACTACGGTTTGATGGGTGGTGCTGATGCAATCGTCTTTGCCGGCGGTATCGGTGAGAATGACTCTGTCATGCGTCAAAAAATCTGCGATCGTTTGTCTGTTTTAGGCGTTAAGGTGCCGGAAAACTTAAATATGGGTGTTCGCGGTATTGAAAAGAAATTAAGCAGTGATGATTCTAAGATCAGCGTATGGTTGATTCCAACCAATGAAGAACTTGTGATGGCAAGAGATGCTTATGCCAACCTTTGCGATGAAAAATAAGATCTTCCCGTTGATCGAACAATACGATTCCATCATTTTGTTTCGTCATGTCTTACCGGATATGGATGCTTTAGGCAGCCAGTTTGGTTTGGCTTATTGGCTAAAAAAAACTTATCCGCAAAAACAGATTTATGTCACTGGAAGTGCGAATGCATTATCAAATGAACTTCAGCTTTCCTTTGATACGATTGCGGATGATACGTACGCAAGATCACTGGGAATCTTGTTGGATGCTTCGACAGCCAATCGGGTGGATGATGAAAACTACAAGCTTTGTGATTTTACGATACGTATCGATCATCATGTAAAGACCGAGAGCTTTTGTAATCTGGAATGGATTGATGAGAAGGCCAGTGCGACCTGTGAAATGTTAGGGCTGCTGCTGATGGAAAAAGATTGTTCGAAAGCGGCAGCGCAGATGTTGTATCAGGGACTTGTTGCCGATAATGTTCGATTTACGACAACCAGTGTGCGCAAGGAAACCTTTCAGGCAGCAGGCTTCTTATTCGAGAAGGGCGCCGATGTTGTACAGGCCGATCGTATAAATTTTTCCAGTACGCTGGAAGACTTTCAGTATGAAACGATGATTCGCAACAAGGCAAAAGTATCACAAAAATGTATGACGGCAATTATGGAAACTGCAGAATATTTACCGCTCATGAAAACCTTTGCGAAAGCCAAAGAAAAGGTCTATGCGTTAAGTGGTGTTTCTTCAGTTGAAATATGGGCTTTGTTTACGCGTATGGAAGACGGTGTGCACTACAGCGCATCTTTACGCTCCAAAACGATCGATATTCGCGATATTGCACAGGCCTTTCATGGCGGTGGTCATGCCTGTGCCTGCGGTATCAAAAATCTGACCATTGAGCAGGTTCATGAAATTATTGATCAGCTTGCGAAACGAAGTACAATGTAAAGTGTTCAGTTCATTTGAACACTTTTTTCATTTCCTGTACAATGAAAAAAAGAAAGGAGGTCCTTCTATGGTTCATTTACATGCCCGCAGTTGTTACAGTCTTTTAGAATCCAGTCTGCGTGTGGAAAGACTGGTCGATCAAAGTGCGTCATTGGGCTATCGACATGTGGCATTAACGGATAAAGATGCGATGTTTGCGGTTATGAAGTTTTATAAATATGCTTTATCAAAAAACATACATCCCATTCTTGGGCTGGAACTGGATGTACAGATGAAACAGGGACTTTCTACTTTTATCCTGCTTGCGAAAAATGATCACGGCCTGCAGGATTTGTACGCGCTATCGACACAGAGAATGCAGATACAGAATACTGTAACCTTTGAAGAGTTATGTAAACGAAGTGCAGATTGTGTCGTGATTTCCTGTGGCATACAAGATCATGACATCCTCAATGGCTGGATCTTACATGATGATACCGAAAAATTGAAAGAGTATTTTATAACATGTCAAAACAGTTTTCCTTGTTTTTATGCCGGGGTTGCCTGTAATGATTCCGGCTTTTGGCGAGCTAAAAATATCGAATTAAAGAAATTGTACCGATCTTTATCCATCCCGACTTGTGCTTTATCGTATATTCTTTATGAAAAAAAAGAGGATGTCAAACAATTGCGTATCTTAAAAGCTATTCAAAAACAGGCACGCATACATGATCAAAATTTAAATGTTTTAAACGATCGTTATATCCGCTCCATGAAAGAAATGGAATCTTTATACGATCCTGAGGATCTTCAAAATACCGAAGAAATTGCCAAGATGTGCAATGTGCAGATGGCTATGGAAAAAAGTCATTTACCGGTCTTTCAAAATAAATTAGGCATTGACTCGTCTTCTTTTTTGATCAAGCTATGCAAGGCCGGACTACAAAAGAGACTGCATAAAAAAGAAAATGAAGTCTATACAAAACGACTGGAATATGAATTATCTGTGATTACACGGATGGGCTTTACTAACTATTTTTTGATCGTCTATGATTTTATTCGTTTTGCCCGAACACAGGGTATTTATGTCGGACCCGGCAGAGGCAGTGCAGCCGGTTCTCTGGTCGCCTATTGTTTAGGAATCACGCACATCGATCCTATTCAGAATCATTTATTGTTTGAGCGTTTTTTAAATCCTGATCGTGTTTCTATGCCGGATATTGATACTGATTTTCCGGATGATCGTCGAGACGAGGTCATAGAATATGTCAAAAATTTATATGGTGAGCAACATGTCTGCCATATTGTGACATTCAACACATTAAAGGCAAAACAGGTCTTACGAGATGTAGGTCGTGTGTATTCAATTTCTTCTTCCAAGATTGATTCCTTGACCAAATTAATTCGAAACGTACCAAATATGACACTGCGACAGGCATATCAGGAAAATACAAAGTTTCAGTCTTTGATTCAAAAAGATGATCTTTTAAAAGAATTGTATTATAACTGCCTGGTTTTAGAAGGCTTGCCACGCCATATTTCTTTACATGCCGCCGGCATCGTTTTAAGCAATCAGCCGATTACCAATGTATGTCCAAAAGTACAGGTGGATGCGGATAATCAGGCTACGCAGTTTACCATGGAATATCTTGAAGAGCTTGGCTTGATTAAAATGGATTTTCTGGGCTTAAGAAATTTGACAACAATCGACCAAATCGTTAAACAAATTCAAAAAAAGACACATCAACCTTTTGATATCTTAAAGATTCCCTTAAATGATCAAAGAACATATCAGTTATTGGCAAGAGCCGATACCCTGGGTGTTTTTCAGCTGGAAAGTTCAGGTATTCAAAGTCTGCTTAGAAAAATGAAGCCATCACGATTTGAAGATATCTGTGCGGTACTGGCCTTATATCGCCCAAGTGCCATGCATAATATTGATCTATATATTGCGCGCAAGGAAGATCCTCGAAAGATTGAATATCCTCATCCTTTGACCAAGCCGATTTTAGAGGAAACTTATGGCATCATGATCTATCAGGAACAGGTCATGCAGATCGCAAGGACGATTGGTAATTTAAGTCTGGCACAGGCCGATTCTTTGCGTAAGGCGATGTCTAAGAAAAATCATGAGCAGATGGAAAGCTATAAGGAACTATTCATTCAAGGTGCGCTGCAGCATCAATGTACCTTTAAACAGGCCAATGCCTTGTTTGATACCATGGCCCAGTTTGCCAGCTATGGATTTAATAAATCACACAGCTATGCCTATGCTCTGATTGCCTATCAAATGGCGTATTTAAAGGCTAATTATCCTTTATATTTTTATCAGTGTTTATTAGACAGTGTGATTGGTTCGGAGACAAAAACTAATCAGTACCGGCAGGAATGTATGCATCGACACGTTAAGATCTTATGTGTGGATGTCAATGCTTCGCAAGATCATTATCATATTGAAAACCAGGCATTACGTATGCCGCTGCAGGTGCTAAAAGGAATTGGACAATCTATTTATCCGATCATCTTAAAAGAACGCCAGAACGGAGCGTATAAAGATTATATTGATTTTGTCGTTCGCTGCAATGCCAGAAAACTGACCGAATCCAGCATGCGTATTTTGATCGATGGTGGAGCTTTAGATTCCTTTGGACTGAATCGCGCTACTATGCATGAAAATTTAGGACGAGTTCTAGTCTATGCCGATTTAGTACGAACTGAAGCTATGGGACAGATTTCCTTTGATTTTTCAGTTGTCTCCAAGCCTAATTTAATCAAGGTCAAGGAAAATAAAATGGAGCGGGCCAAAAAAGAGTTCATGGTCTATGGCTTTTATTTAAGCCAACACCCGGTACAACAGTTACGACAGGAAACATTTAAAGAGTGTATTCCTTTTTCACAGGCTGAAAATAAAACTGGCTTTATGCAGGTGATTGGGCGAGTGACCAGCTTTCGTATCCATACGACAAAGCAGGGAGAGCCTATGTGCTTTGTGTCGCTGGAAGATGAAACCGGAAAGATCGATATCGTACTGATGCCGGCTTTATATGCGAAGGAAAAGGATCAAATTGCCAAAGATCGTATCGTTTTTGTGCAGGGAAATAAAAATCGTCCTCAATCGATCGTAGCGCGAAAGCTTCGCTGGATCGATACAGAAAGCTAAAGAAAGAAGAGGTCTATTTTGAAAGATATTTTTGACAACACGACCATTTATAAGAATGAACTATTAAAAAAATACACATATACAAAGACAGGAGGTCCGGCGGATTATTTAGCCTTACCGGAAATGATCGAAGAGCTTTGTGACTGCATTACTTATGCCAAAACAAAGAATATACCTTACCTTGTCTTAGGAAATGCCAGCAATCTGATCGTACGGGATCAGGGTATCGAAGGTTTAGTGATCTTAACAACGCAGTTAAAACAGGTTCATGTGCAGGAAAATCGAATCGTTGCCCAAGCTGGAGCCAGCTTGAAAGCGGTATGTGCCAGGGCTTGCGAATATGCACTTAGCGGCTTGGAATTTGCCTGTGGCATACCGGGAAGTATCGGTGGAGCTGTTTATATGAATGCCGGTGCTTATGATGGACAGATTGATGAAGTCTTTTACAGTGCCACGGTTTTAACGGAACAAGGAACGATTGAAACATGGACGAAAGAACACATGAATTTTTCTTATCGTCACAGCATTTTGCAGGAAAGAAAAGCGATTGTGTTGGAAGCAGAATTTCAACTGACTCCTGGTGATCCGACAAAAATTCAAGAAAAAATGGATCATTTAATGGAACTTAGACGCAGTAAACAACCTTTAGAATATCCATCCTGTGGCAGTGTCTTTAAACGGCCAGAAGGACATTATACCGGTGCTTTGATTCAACAGGCCGGATTGCAGGGATTAAAGTGGGGTGGAGCTCAAATCTCTGAAAAACATGCTGGATTTATCGTAAACATCGATCATGCGACCGGAAAGGATTATGAGGAATTGATTGCCCATATACAAAAAGTGATCGATCAAAAATTTGGTGTGCATCTGGAACCGGAAGTTCGAATCATAGGCAGAAGATAAATAAATAGAGCTAGGAAAGCATGAGCGTAAAGGTTGATATTGATCAGGCATTATTTACGCAATATAAAGATATCCGTTTAGACTGTATTCAATTTGATGCGACGGTTCAGAAATTCCAGCCAAAATTCTGGGAATATGTAGAGATAATGATGTGATACCCGGTATAAGGCAGTTTTTAGAGGGAAAGGAATGGAATCAAATTCCTAGTGTCAAAGGAAGGTGTTTGGCTTATAAGGTTTTTGGTAGAAATCCAGGTAGGTATCGGGCTTCTTCAGAGGCTTTATTACGAAAGGTACGACGTTTAGATCTTTTGTACCGTATTAATATAGTTGTCGATGTCAATAATCTGATTTTGATACAAAGTGGACTGTTTGTTGGATCGTATGATCTCGCATTCGACGGATAGGTTTCTAAGGAAATAAATGGATTCTTTCTTGACGAAGACGATCAGATTTTATATACTACCTATGTTGCAGATTCTGTTCTGATCTTGCAACCGCACAAAAAAGGTAAAAAGTGAGAAATCCACCTTCATGGCGAGTATCAGGAACATAGAATAGGAGGTGCTTGCATGTACGCAATTATTGAAACAGGCGGAAAACAGATCAAAGTTGAAAAAGATGCTGTGATCTTCGTAGAAAAATTAGATGCAAACGAAGGAGATACAGTTACATTTGATAAGGTTTTATTCGCTGATGGAAAATTTGGTAAACCTTATGTAGAAGGTGCTAAAGTTACAGGAACTGTTGAAAAACAGGGTAAAGGTAAGAAAATTACGATTGTAAAATATAAACCTAAAAAATCTTCTACACGTAGAAAACAGGGACACCGTCAACCTTACACTCGTGTTAAGATCGAAGCAATCGAGGCTTAATTATGATCAAGGTCATCCTGACATATCATAAGGATCAGGTGTCACGTATTCAGATTACCGGACATGCACAAAGCGGTCCCTATGGACAGGATATTGTGTGTGCCGGAGTCAGTGTTGCAAGTATCGGTGCTTTAAATGCACTGGATGTATTATGTCATGAAGATTGTGATCTGCAGATGCAGGATAATCAGATTGATATTCAGGTTTTAAATTATACGGATAATGTTCAAAATTCTCTGGATTTTTTAAGAATTCAGCTGGAAACAGTGAGAGAACAATATCCGCAATCCATTCAAATCACAAGAAAAGAGGTGTAAGTATGCGTTTTAGTTTAGATATTCAGTATTTCGCTTCTAAAAAGGGAGTTGGTTCTACTAAGAACGGTCGTGATTCCCATTCGAAACGTTTAGGGGCAAAAGTAGCCGATGGTCAGTCTTGTCATGCCGGAAGCGTTATCTATCGTCAGCGTGGTACAAAGATTCATCCGGGAACGAATGTAGGACGTGGTGCTGATGACACATTGTTCGCAATGGTCAGTGGTGTTGTACGCTACGAACGTCTTGGTAAGGATAAGAAGAAAGTTTCTGTTTATCCACAGGCATAGTTGATAAGATCCCTTCGGGGATCTTTTTTTCAAGAAGGAGGAAATCTTATGTTCGTTGATCAGGTCAAAATACATGTACAGGCGGGAAAAGGCGGCGACGGTATCGTTAGCTTTCGTCATGAAAAATATGTAGCTTATGGCGGTCCATTTGGTGGCGATGGCGGCAATGGCGGCAGTGTCATCTTTCAGGCGGATCCGGGTATGACAACTCTGCTGGATTTGCGTTATCATCGAAAAATCAAGGCCACTCCCGGTGAAAAAGGAAAAAATAAAAAGATGCATGGGGCCAATGGGGAAGATAAGATTGTCAAAGTTCCTTTAGGTACGATTGTCAAAAGAGAAGATACCGGACAGATTATTGCCGATCTAACCGAGCCACATCAGCAGCAAGTTATCGCCAAAGGTGGTAAAGGCGGTCGTGGCAATTATCATTTTAAATCCAGCCGGAATACCGCACCAAAATATGCGGAGTTAGGAACACTGGGGGAAGAATTTGACTGCATTGTGGAGCTTCGCGTATTGGCGGATGTTGGACTTGTCGGTTTTCCAAGCGTTGGAAAATCCACTTTATTGGATGCGGTATCCAGAGCAAAGCCGGAAATCGGTGATTATCCATTTACAACGATTTCGCCCAATGTTGGTGTCGTACAGACTAGAGATGGCCGCAGTTTTATCATAGCCGATCTGCCCGGCTTGATTGAAGGAGCCAGTACCGGAAAGGGTTTAGGGCATCAGTTTTTACGGCATATTGAACGTTGTCGTGTTATCGTACATGTCGTTGATATGGGAGCTGAAGAAGGTCGTGATCCATTGGAAGATTATAAGATCATCAACGATGAGCTTGGTTCTTATCAAATTCGTTTACTGGAAAGACCGCAAATTGTGGTAGCCAATAAAATGGATCTGGAACATGCCGAAGAAAACTTAAAGCGTTTTAAAGAAGCCTATCCGGATGTTACGGTATATCCGACGACTACTATCATTCATGAAGGAATCGATCCGGTTTTGACAAAGGCTGCCGATCTTTTAGCGGTAACACCGGCCTTTGCCATCACTGATGATGAAATGAAAAATGATGGTGTTGTTTATACCTTTGAAGAGAAAAAGAGCGATCTTCAAATTCAACAGGTGGATGCTCATGTATGGGAAGTTTCCGGTCCTAGAGTGGAAAGAGTCTTTGATATTCAAAAACTGAATACCGAAGAAGACTACTTTGAATTTGCCAATAAAATGCGTTATCTTGGTATTGATAAGGCATTGCGCGAGGCTGGATGTGAAGATGGCGATACCGTACAGTTATTAGGTTATGAATTTGAATTTGTCGAAAGTTAAAAATCATTTATAAGTTGTTAGCTCAAAATGAATCGATCGGAATATGGGATGGTTTCTGTATTCCGATTTTTTTTACATCCTCTTCTTATACATAAATACAAGGACAATGTGCATTCTTTTTATAGGAATGAGAAAAGATATGCTAGAATATACATAGTTTTAAAGGAGACACTTTATGAAATTAATATCATGGAATGTAAATGGAATCAGAGCTTGTATCAATAAAGGTTTTATCGATATCGTAGATGCACTGGATGCTGATGTTTTTTGTTTACAGGAAACAAAGGCACAGCCGGAGCAGATTGAAATATCTAAAGAATTATATCCCTATCAGTATGCATACAGTGCTGTTCGAAAAGGTTATAGTGGAACCATGATCTTGTCTCGAAAGGAGCCGCTTTCAGTTTCTTATGGTCTGCAGATTGAAGAACATGATCAGGAAGGACGTGTCATCACGGCTGAATTTGAAAACTTTTATTTAGTAACGGTTTATACACCAAATTCCGGTGATGGATTAAAGCGTTTAGATTATCGCATGGAATGGGATAAAGCCTTCAGTTCTTATATTCAATCGTTAGATAAACCTGTTTTGATCTGCGGTGATCTTAATGTGGCCAATGAAGAAATCGATATCAAAAATCCTAAAACAAATCGAAGAAATGCGGGCTTTACCGATGAGGAGCGTGATAGCTTTAAAGCGAACCTTTTACCGTATTTAAAGGATACGTTCCGTACCTTATACCCAGACAAGGTGCAATATTCCTGGTGGAGCTATCGATTTAATGCACGTAAAAATAATGCCGGGTGGCGAATTGATTATTGGCTGGTAAGTCCGGAGCTGATGGAAAAAGTAGAAGATTCTAAAATATTAACGGATATTTATGGTAGTGATCATTGTCCAATCGAATTGGATATTACACTGTAAAGGGAGGATTTTCTTTTGATAGCGTTTATACAGGGACCGGTACGACTCATACGAAATGATACGATCGTTTTAGATGTACAGGGTGTAGGATATGAAGTCTATGTGAGCCATCCTTATAATTTTAAATTGGGAGAAGATCAATTTTTATACACCTATCAGCATGTGCGGGAGGATGCGATCCTTTTATTTGGTTTCGTACATGAAAAGGATTATGAAGTCTTTATGCGTTTGATCAACGTAAAAGGAATCGGACCGCGTACGGCATTAAATATGTTAGGAGCCTGTTCTGGAAAAGAGATGATACAGGCCATCGAAGAAGATGACGTAAAGCGATTAAAGGCATTGCCGGGTATCGGGGCAAAGACGGCATCACAAATCGTTCTTGATCTAAAGGGAAAATTTGTATCGGCCATTGAAGAAGAAAGTGTGGATACAAATCCTGTCTGGGAAGAAGTCAAAGAGGCGCTTTTATCCCTTGGTTATAAAGGAAATCAGCTGACAGGGGTAAAAAAAGAATTGGCTTCTCAGGATATTAGTGTGGATGCGATGCTTCGTAAGGCATTGGCTTTGCTTGCGAAAAGAAATGGGGTATAAATTTGGATAGAGAAATGGATGCACATATGCAGGAGCAGGACAACTTTGAAAAAACGCTTCGTCCCAGCACCTTGCAGGAATATATAGGCCAGAAAGATTTAAAACAGAATCTCAGTGTTTTTATACGTGCTGCCAAACAGCGTCAGGAAGCCCTGGATCATGTTTTGTTGTATGGGCCACCGGGATTGGGAAAGACAACATTGGCTTATATTCTGGCTAATGAAATGCATGGAAACATCAAAACTACAAGTGGTCCCAGCATTGAAAAGAGTGGGGATCTGGCTGCCATATTGACGACTTTGGAACCAGGCGATGTACTATTTATTGATGAGATTCATCGTTTGCCAAAGCAGGTAGAAGAGGTATTGTATCCAGCCATGGAAGATTATTGCCTGGACATCTTAGTAGGAAAGGATAGTGCTACGGTCCATAATATACGATTGACCTTACCACCCTTTACTTTGGTGGGAGCTACGACCAGAGCCGGGGATTTGAGTGCACCTTTACGTGATCGTTTCGGTATCGTATCGCAGTTGGAGTATTATGCATTGGAAGATTTAGAAAAGATCGTAAATCGAACCAGTCATGTCATGGACACAACAATCGATTCGGAAGCAACCCATGAGATTGCCATGCGCTCTCGTGGAACACCGCGTATAGCAAACCGTTTATTTCGAAGAGTACGGGATTTTGCGCAGGTCTATAATGAAGGAATTGTTTCACTGGATGTGGCTAAGGATGCTCTGGATCGTTTAAAAGTTGATCATTTGGGTCTGGATGCAGTCGATCATAAATATTTACGTGGTATTATTGAACGCTTTAAGGGTGGCCCTGTAGGCTTGGAAGCGATTGCCTCCAGTATCGGAGAGGAACCGATGACCCTGGAAGATGTGTACGAGCCTTATTTGTTGCAGATTGGTTTTATCAACCGAACACCAAGAGGTCGTGTGGCAACACCAAAGGCTTATGAGCATCTACAAATCAGCTATCAAAATCCTTTGTTTGAATAAGTCGGAAAAACCGACTTTTTCTTTTTGTCCTTTCCAAGCTTTTGTACCATAAAATATTAGGAAGCGTGCTATAATAGTTGCATGGCAAATTTAACAACATTTTCAGAAAAAGTTTTACGATATTTAGAACCGGATGAAAGCCGGTGGTCTTACTGGCTTGAAAAACAAGAGCTTCAATCAGTTAGTGAAGCTACTTGTATACATACATTTGTCGATCGTATTCAAAATGCGCGAGAACAAAATAAGAAAGTGATTGTCTGTGGAGATTATGACTGTGATGGTATTTTGGCAACGACAATCATGGTGGATGGCTTGCAGAAATATGGCTTAGAAGTCGGATTTTATATACCAGACAGGATCAAGGAAGGATATGGTCTAAACTGTAATACCGTGTCTTTGGCTCATAAAAAAGGGTATGAGCTATTAGTAACGGTCGATAATGGAGTCAAGGCGCACGATGCACTTTCATTTGCCAAAGAAATTGGTATAGAAACGATCGTAACCGATCATCATCGAATTGAAGAAGAGATATGTTGCGATGTACTTGTGCATCCTTCAAAAATGGAGGAGTCTTTTTCAACGTTATGTGGTGCGGCTGTTGCCTATGAATGCATACGGGCGCTAGGTGTCGATACACCTTATCATTTGATTCTGGCATCCATCGCCAGCGTTGGTGATGTTATGCCGGTAACCCATCAGACAAGAGCGTTGATTCAAAATGGCTTACAACTTTTAAATACATCAAAAGAAAAACATACTTATATCTTGGCAAATGATGGCGTATTGAATGAAACCAGCGTTGGTTTTCAGATCGTGCCTAAATTAAATGCGATTGGTCGTTTAAGCAATATGGCCAATGTGAACAATGCGGTTCGTTATTTCCTAAATCAGGATGAGCGAGAGATTCGTCGTTTTTACGATCAGATCGTTCATGTCAATGATTTGCGCAAACAAATCAGTACAAAGATGACAGAGTGTGCTTTGCGTAAGTGTACACCGCAGGATCCTGTCTTGCTTGTCAGTGATCCAAGCTTTCATGAGGGCATCATTGGCCTTGTGGCCGGTTCTTTATGTAGTCAATTTCAAAAGCCGGCTATCGTAATGGCACAAAATACGGACAGCTATAAAGCCAGTATGCGTTCTCCGGAGGGTTTTGACTGTATGGATTTTTTATCCGGGTTTGACGATTTTAGAGCCTTGGGCGGTCATACACAGGCAGCTGGTTTTTCTCTGGATTTACAAAGCTTTCCGGCTTTTGTCAAATATGTAAAGGAAGCCGGAGCAACTTTTGATTGGACGCCTTTAAAAAAGAATACTCTGCACATTGAACCGGAAGATATCACAACGCAGTCTGTACAGAGTCTGGATGCTTTACGACCGTTTGGGCCGGGCTTTCAACTGCCGGCTTTTGAAATTTCGCCAGTCAATATCAAATCGGTTTATGACCTAAGCAATGGAAAGCATCGACGGTTTACGCTGCAAAGCGGCTTACAATGTTTATGTTTTAACATCTCGGCAGTCGATAAGGCAAAAAGTGTAAATTCAATCAGGGGATTTGTCGGTTCACCGCAAATCAATTATTATAGAGGCTCAAAACGAGTCAGCTTTATCATTGATCAAATTCTCTATAAGTGAAATGTCATTGTTTCAGTGTAGGGATTCATGTAAAATAGAAGTAATTTAAAGGAGATCACATATGGATATTAAACAATACATTGCCAGTATTCCCGGCTTTCCCAAGGAAGGCATCATTTTTCGGGACGTAACACCAATCTTGAAAAATCCAGACTGCATGAAGTACGTTACGGAAAAACTTTCGGCATTTGCCAAAGAGGTAAAGGCAGATTTGATCATTGCCCCGGAGGCACGAGGTTTCTTTTTCGGTATTCCAGTGGCCTTGGAATGTCATGTTGGGTTTGCGCCGGTACGAAAGCCCGGTAAGTTGCCAAGGGAAACCATGTCACAAACCTATCAGCTCGAATATGGTGTGGATGAGCTGCAAATGCATGTTGATGCCATTCAAAAAGGAATGCGTGTCGTCATCATTGATGATTTATTAGCTACCGGAGGTACGGTAGAAGCTATGATCAAGATGGTGGAATCCAAACAGGCAATCGTGGCAGGAATTGGATTTGTGATCGAATTGGATGATTTAAAAGGTAAAGAAAAATTTAAGGATATATCGGTGCTTTCTCTGACACATTTTGAAGGAGAATAGGGATCCATAGAAAGGAGACTTTGGTGTGGCACATAAAAAAGAAGTGACATTTGATGAATGTCTAAAACAAATTAAGACCTACATCAAACGTCCGGAAAATATAGATCTGATCGTTAAGGCTTATCAGTTTGCTCAAAAACATCATGAGGGGCAGTTTCGAAAAAGCGGGGCTCCTTATGTGACGCATGTCATACAAGTGGCTAATACACTGGCTGAGATGCATTGTGGGCCAAAGACGATTGCGGCCGGCCTTTTGCATGATACGGTGGAAGACTGTGCCGATGTAACGGATGATACAATTCGTCAGGAATTTGGTGATGAGATCCAAACGATGGTAGATGCTGTTACGAAGATCGGAAATATTCAGTTCAAGGATGAAAAGGAATACCAGGCAAACAACCATCGAAAGCTTTTTATTGCGATGGCCAAGGATATTCGCGTAATCTTGATCAAGTTGGCAGACCGTTTGCACAATATGCGAACGCTGGAATATATGAAGCCGGAAAAGCAACAGAAGATCGCTAGAGAAACCCTGAGTGTTTATGCGCCCATCGCCCATCGTTTAGGTATCAGTTCGATCAAAAACGAACTGGAAGATCTATCCTTTAAGTATATCGATCCGAAAAAGTATAACGAGATCAAAGGTCTTGTCAAACAAAGAGAAGAAGAGCGAAACGAACAAGTTCAAATGATGATTAAAGATATCACAACGATATTGGATACATATAATATCAAATATCGCATCTTTGGACGTTCTAAACATTTTTACAGCATCTATAAAAAGATGGTGACCAAAAATAAGCGGTTTGAAGAGATCCTGGATCTTTTGGCCATTCGTATCGTGACAGATACCGTAACACATTGTTATGAAATTTTGGGCTATATCCATGCGACCTATCGTCCGATTCCCGGACGTTTTAAAGATTATATCGCCATGCCCAAGGCAAATATGTATCAGTCTTTGCACACAACAATCGTAGAGCCTCAACATGGTAATATTTTTGAAATCCAGATTCGTACTGAAGATATGGATGCGATTGCCGAGCGTGGTGTTGCGGCCCACTGGCGCTATAAGGAAAAGCCAAATTCCGTGCCGGAAATCGAACAAAAAGAAATAGAAGACAAGCTTTCCTGGTTCCGTGATTTTTCCATGATGACTGATGAGGAAAGTGAAGATCCGTTAGAATATATGAATGTGCTTCAAAAAGATATCTTTGAAGCCAATGTCTATTGTCTGACACCAAGAGGGAAGGTTATTGCCTTACCAAGTGGTTCAACACCCATTGATTTTGCCTATCGTGTACATACAGAAGTCGGTCATAAGACGGTGGGAGCTACAGTCAATGGTGCCATCGTTCCCTTAAACACCCCGTTAAAAACGGGAGATGTTGTCGATATATTAACCAATAACAATTCACCGGGACCATCCAAGGACTGGATCAAGATTGTTAAAAGCGGTCATGCCCGTAATAAGATTCGTTCCTTTTTACAGCGTCAGGAACAAAGTGACCGGCGAGAGGTCATCAAAAAAGGACAGGAGATGTTGCAGGAGGAATTCAAAAAGGAAAAGCTGGATGAGTCCTATCTGCAGCCTAAGCGTATAGAAGGCATTTTACATTCTTTGTCGTTTAAAGCATTGGATGATCTTTATGTTGCGATTGCCAATAAACGGGTTTCTGTACAGGCGGTCGTGGATCGACTCGTTAAAAATCGTCAGTCGGCCCTAAGTGATGAAGAAATTGTTAAACAGTTTAATAAAGCTTTGCCAAAAGAACAAAAAGCCACAAGCTGCGGTGTTATTGTTCCGGGTATCGACACGATTGCGGTTTCTCTGGCCAACTGCTGTTCACCGATTCCGGGGGATGCGATTGTAGGCTATATCTCAAAAGGGCAGGGTGTTAAAGTACATCGTGCAGATTGTCCAAACATTGCCAATGAGAAAAAACGCCTGATTCCGGTAAGCTGGGCAGAGCATATCGATGAAAAACGCTACGAGGTGAAATTAATCGTTTACAGTGATGATCGAAACTTCCTTTTAAGCGATATCGTGACAACTCTGCAACAATGCAATGCGTATTTACGCCATGTAGATTCCTGTGTTGATGAAAATAATCTGACGGCTACGACTAAACTTGCAATCACGGTGCAGGATGCTGATCATTTAAAAGTGATCATGACTAATCTAAAAAAAGTTCGTAGCGTCACCGACGTCATACGAACCATTCAATAGCTATGAAACGATATGTTTTGTAGCTTTCTTCTTTTTATATTCGATCGAAATATAGATGCAGCGTGATGCGATCTCACGAAGGATGTGTTTGGGCTTATGATCCGGATACCAGAGACCGCTGTATTCTTTAAAAAAACTTTTTCCGATGGCACAGGCACGGCGAATATGAGTGCCGCTGGACAAAATCAAAACCGGGACATCACCGATTTTCTCTTTCGTGAATTGAAAATTCTCCCATGTGTTTCTTGCTTTTGTCTCACATACAATTGGCATAGAAATGCGCTTTCGAATGTATTTTTCCATCTGAAGGCTTTCTACATATTCATTTTTGACAGCACCGCCGGAAATGATCAATGTATCAAAATAACCCTTTTTATAAGCTTCCATTGCCAGTTCACATCGGCGAATCTGGCTAGTTGCATACGAACCGTCATTGTGACTGGGACATCCTAATAAAAGAGCATAGGGATATTTTTCCTTTCGTCTAGGTATGGCAGGAAAATAATGAAGATACACCAACAGCAAGCATACTACAAATAGAATGAACAAAACGAAAAGCATTTTAACGATCATAGATAAGCACCGGCCTTTCCGGGATAGGATGTTTTAAAACACTGTTATACAATGCCCATGTCTTTTGGTGAGTCGTTTGAAGAAAAGGATCCATCTGATTGAAACGTGTAATGATATTGGATGCATCACACTGTTTCAAGCAGGCTTGTCCAATGGAATCAAATCCTAAGACTTTAAGTTTATAGAAAGAAGCATCCTTCATCTCTTCTTTCTTAATTTGTAAAAGAATCATCAAACACGTTCTTTGTATACGGGCACGTGTATATGTTTTTGTGATGGCAGTCTCTAAAAAGGAAGACCAGTTGGATGCGTTTTGTGCCACAGCTTTTAAACGATTTTCAATGCCTTCGGTTACTAGATGTATTTTTTTTAAATCTTTGGCATCCATCATTTGTAAAAGAAGACGTAAATAAGGATAATACGAATCCCAGGATTGTTCTTTCAAAAACAGAGAACCATAGAATTCTTCTTTCCCGGAAAAGAAATCAGAACGAGTCTGTGTTGCGCTTTTATAGGCGGGATTTCTATGAATCGTTACCGGCTCAATGCGGTATAAATCACAATAACGAATATACTGCATACCTAATATATCATTAGGCTGGATATCCAAGTCCTGGTTTATGCTTAAGCTTTTTGAAGGGTCGGCAAAAATTTCTTTTTGTTTACGTAAAAGATGTCGCAAATAAGCAATATCGTTTGTTTCGGATCCGAAACAAAGTGTATCGATAGGAAGGCAGGATAGTGCCTGTAAATTGTATTTGGCAAAATAATCCGCACTCTGCGCTCCAAAACAAACCGGGCATTCTAAAACCAAATTTGCTCCGTATTGCAGGGCAAGCTTGGTTTTATCGTAAGGCGTTAGCAGGGATGGTAAACCACGTTGGGAAAAGCAGCCTGTAAGGATAATGACTAAACAATCGCATTGAGTAATTTCCTTTGCCTTTTGGATGTGATAGATGTGTCCCTGATGAAATGGGTTGTATTCGGCAATGATTCCTGTAATTTTCATGATAATATCTTACCATTTAAGTTGACTTTCGTCAGGTGTTTTATTATAATATCAAATGCGACATGAGGTGGAGATCGTGAAATTTCAAAAAATTGATTTTCAAAATGCGAAAAATGGAATCATTCATATCGATGAGAGAATCTCTGTGGAAGAAAACGATTTTCTGCGTCATACTCAAGTCAAATCCATTCCAGAGGTACATATAACTGGTACTTTACAGTTTGACCAATCTTCTTTGGTCTTTTCCAATTTGGAACTGGATGGAGTGATGATCGTTCCAGATTCCATTACTCTGGAAGACCTAGAAGTGACATTTGACACAACGTCGCAAGTAACCTATTCATTCGAACCGGTCGATCCGGATGAAGACGAGATTATCGTTGTCAAGAAGGATACGATCGATATAAACCCGGAGATCTTACAGGCAGTGATTTATGAAGCACCTATGCACATTACCAACTGTCCAAGAGATCAATATCCTAAGGGGGATGGATGGCAAGTCCTGTCGGATCAGGATCCTAAAGAGGAGAAGATCGATCCTAGATGGGCAAAGTTAAATGAATTCAAACTGGATGATGACTAGGAGGTGTAACCATGGCTGTTCAACAGAGAAGAGGATCAAAAACACGTAAGGCAAAACGTAGAACTCACTACAAATTGAGTAAACCGGCATTAACACGTTGTCCAAATTGTGGTGAATATAAACTTGCACATAAAATGTGTTCTTGCGGAGAATACAACGGTAAAAAAATTATCGAAGGTTAATGAATAAGCTGACTGAGTCAGCTTCTATTTTTGGGGTGTTAGCTCAGCTGGGAGAGCGCTACGCTGGCAGCGTAGAGGTCAGGGGTTCGAACCCCCTACGCTCCACCATGATTGAAATGTTAAGTGCTTTATATAAAGCACTTTTTTTGTGCTTCTTTATATGTAAGATCATAAGATGTGATGGATATAAATCGAGTATCCCTATCTTTAAAAATATGAAATTCAAATTATAAAACATATAAAAAATATAGATATCATGATTTAAAGACTGTAAAATATAACTAGCATTAAATTTAATACATATTCATACCTTTTTTCTTTTTTATTTCTAAAGAAAGATGATGGTTTTTCAATTTTGAATTATACCGTAAAAGAGAGCATTAAATGTATCTTCTATTCTACTTCATTAGTTGAAAGAGATCATTCTTTTATTTTGCAGAGAACTTTCGAGATACATTTGGATAGGAGTGATACCATGAAAAAATCGTTTCATCAATTATCTATTGTTTATACTTTGTCTAATTATTTTTATACTTGCGTTTTTTAATATAGTGCCATTATCATTTACTAGTCTTGCGATGGTTTTGATCGGAATAAGCAGTATAATTTATGCGGTGCAGGAAATGAAAGAGAAAGATAAGCCGTTTAGTACATGGTTTTTGGCTGCTATTGTACAGCTTATGGCAGCAGCCATCGTGTATTATAAATACTGATGAACCATTTAAATTATTTAAAATCTTAAATTTTAACAGAATTTAGTTGTATCGGCTGGGATGCACTCGATATTTATCATTAGACTTTGATGTGTTTTTTATGTATAATAGATATGGTTTTTCGTTTAAAAACTTAACTAGGATTAGGAGGTATGAGTATGGATCCAATTACTGCTCTTATCTCAGGGATCATAGGTCTGTGTGTTGGCGGCGGTGGAATGATCGTCTATAACAAAGCAGGGTTTAATAAAAATCAGCAAGAAGCAGAACGAATTTTAAAAGATGCCGAATCAGAAGCGCAGGCAAAACTGAAACAGGCAGTCTTGGATGGTAAAACACAGGCTCACGATTTAAAGATCGAAGCAGAAAAAGACATCAAAGAAAGAAGACAGGAAGTACAAAACCTGGAAAACAAGTTATTGCGTAGAGAAGATAACTTGAATTTTCGTGATGAAGCTTTAAATCAAAAAGAGCGTCAGATTACCGAAAAAATGCAGAAAGTGACTGATAAACTATCATCCTTAGAGAACAAAGAGAAAAAGCTGCAAGAACAAATCGATAACCAGATCGTGGTTTTAGAAGGTGTAGCTAAGATGTCACAGCAGGATGCCCGCAAGGAATTATTCTCTGTTGTGGAAAAGAAGATGGAGCATGAAACAATTGCGTACATCAAAGACAAGGAAGAAGAAGCCAAGGCAACGGCGCAACAAAAAGCGCAGAATATTATTGCCTTAGCGATCGAGCGTATGTCACAGCAGGAAACGCAAGAGCGTACGGTGAGTGTTGTCAGTATTCCCGGTGAAGAGATGAAGGGTCGAATCATCGGACGTGAAGGCCGTAACATTCGTGCTTTTGAACAGGCAACGGGTGTAGAGTTGAACATTGATGATACACCGGATTTGATTACGATTACTTGTTTTAACCCGGTTCGCCGTGAAGTGGCACGACTGGCATTGGAACATTTAATTCGTGATGGTCGTATCCAGCCGGGTCGTATTGAAGAAGTGGTAAAGAAATACCAGCAGGAAATTGACCAGGAGATCATGAATGCGGGAGAAGATGCCATCTTTAAACTGGGAATCGGAAAGATTGATCGTGAGATCGTAAAATTGATTGGTACGATGAAGTATCGTTATTCGTATGGACAGAATGCGTTGCAGCATTCAATCGAAGTTGCTTATCTGGCAGGGGCTATGGCAGCCGAGCTTGGATTGAACCAGCAGATGGCTAAACGTGCCGGCTTACTGCATGACATTGGAAAGGCTTTGAATATCGAACAACAGGATGGCTCTCATGTAGAGTTGGGATATAAGTTCTGTAAGAAACATGGTGAAAAGGAAATCGTATTAAATGCCATTCTTTCTCATCATGGGGATGTGGAACCGAAGTTCTTGACAAGCCATTTAGTCATTGCGGCTGATACAATCAGCGCAGCACGTCCGGGTGCACGAAAGGAGAGCGCTCAGGCTTACATCGATCGTTTGGAAAATCTGGAAAAGATCGCAACTTCCTATGAAGGTGTACAAAATGCCTTTGCGATTCAGGCAGGACGTGAAATTCGCGTTATGGTAAATCCGGAATCCGTGGATGACTTGACTTGTGTGAAACTGGCACGTGAGATTCGTGATCAAATTGAGTCCGAATTAACGTATCCGGGACAGATAAAAGTCAATGTGATCCGTGAGATTCGTGCTCAGGAATTGGCAAAATAAAACAAAAAATGACGGACGTTACAGCGTCCGTCATAGCTTTAATCGCCAGTAAGTTTTTACTTACTACTTTGGCTTGAAACCCCTAAATTTAACGTCTATACTATACATGAAGTTAAATAAGGAGGAACATTAAAAATGGCTGTTACTATTGATAAAGACGCTTGCATCGGATGTGCTGCATGTGTTGGTGGATGTCCAGTTGGGGCACTTTCTATGGACGATGAAGGTAAATCTACTTGTGATGAAGCTACTTGCATCGACTGTGGTTCTTGTGTAGGAACTTGCCCTGTTGGAGCTATTTCTCAGTAATTATCTGTAGAGACTAAGCCAAGCAAAAGTGCTTGGCTTTTTTAATGGAGGAAAGAAAATGAAAATAAAACCAGAGTGGATGCTTCCGGATTTGGAAGCGGCTCGTAAGAGAACCAAGTTGCCTACACCACGTATTGATTCCTTTATCATTCCGGAAGAGGCAAAGTGGATCGGACGTAATAAAAAATACTATATTTCAACATATGGGTGTCAGGCCAATGAAAGAGACAGTGAAACCTTGGCAGGTATTTTGGATGCGCTAGGTTTTGAGCGCTCCATGGAACCAGATCATGCGGATGTGATTTTGATCAATACGTGTGCTGTTCGTCAAAATGCCACGGATAAGGTGTTGGGAGAAATCGGAAATTTTAAACGTTTTTATTATGAAAATAAAGATCTTGTGATCGGTGTATGTGGATGTATGTCCCAGGAAGAAGGCTTTGTCGAAAATCTTTTGTCAAAATATCCTCAGGTGCGTTTGATTTTCGGTACTCATAATATTCAGAATTTACCGGAAATGTTATATAGTGTGATTCACGAAGGAAAACGTGTAGTTGAGATTTATTCCAAAGAAGGGGAAGTCTATGAAAATCTTCCAGTGCACCGCTTTGGAAAGTTTAAGGCATGGGTCAATATTATGTATGGCTGTGATAAGTTCTGTACGTACTGTATCGTTCCTTATACACGTGGGAAACAACGTTCACGTACCATGGAACAAATCTTAGAAGAAGTCAGGGAATTAAAAGAGCAGGGATATAAAGAAATTACGTTACTGGGGCAGAATGTCAACGCGTATGGCAAAGATATCGATCCTAACATCAATTTTGCGACCTTGTTGGAGGAATGTGCGAAGATCGGTATTCCCCGTATTCGCTTTACGACAAGCCATCCGTGGGATTTTTCTGATGACATGATCGATGTGATTGCCAAATACGATAATGTGATGCCTTTTGTGCATTTGCCGCTGCAGTCCGGAGATTCGGAAATCTTACGTATGATGGGTCGTCGCTATACCAGAGAATCATACATGGAATTGTTCTATAAGATCAAAGAACGTATTCCCAATGTTTCTGTCAGTACGGATATTATTGTTGGTTTTCCAAATGAAACAGATGAACAGTTTGAGAATACGATCAAGGTCATGGAAGAGTGTAAATTTGATAATGCGTTTACGTTTATTTTCTCGGCGCGTCCGGGTACACCGGCAGCTCGTATGAAAGATTCGATTGATATGGAAACAAAATCAAAGCGTCTGGCTCGTCTAAACAAGGTTTGGAATGCCTATGCCTTAGAAAAGAATAAAGCTTATGAAGGTCGAATCGTAGAAGTTTTAGTAGATGGTACAAGTAAGAAGGACGATCATGTCTATTCGGGATATACGGATACAAATAAGCTCGTGAATTTTACTGGTAAAGATATTAAACCGGGCCAGTTTGTCAAAGTACGCATCAAAACCGGAAAAACATTCTCTTTGGATGGAGAGGCAATATGATATAATAAGAAAAAGAATGATTAGATTAGAAACGAGGGCTTATGAAAAACAAAAATAATAAAGAAATCAGCTCTGTGAATGAAAGAATCCGTATCTTTTGTTTAGGAGGATTGGATGAAGATGGTAAGAATATGATGGTCGTAGAAGTCGATCAGGATATTTATATCATCGAAGCTGGAATTAAATTTCCGGAAGAAAAAGAATCACTGGGAATCGAATTTATTGTACAGGATTTTACGTATTTGATTGAAAATCAAGATCGTATTGCAGGTATTTTTATTACGCATGGACATGATGATGTCATGGGAGCTTTACCGTATCTGATGAAAAATATCAAGGCGAATATCTATACATCACCGTTAGCTTCCAAGGCGATTCATAAGGTGTTCAAAAAAGAACGAATTACCGGAAGTAAGATTTATACGATCAAACGACACGATCAAAGAAAAATCGGAGCGCATAAAGTGGTATTTTTCCCGGTAACACATGCGTATCCCGGCACATTTGGCCTTGCCATTTCAACCAGCCAGGGGTATGTCGTTTACTCCGGAGAATTTATTGAAGATTACGATGATCTGCATGATAGTTATCGTGGTGATTTTACAACTTGTTCGAAATTGGGAAATGAAGGTGTTCTGGTTCTTTTACAGGAAAGCAAAGGTGCAGAGCGCTCTGGCCATACGGCACCGAATCATCGCATTACAGAAAAATTCTCTCAGGTTTTGGAACAGACCGATCATAACCGTGTTTTTGTGAGTGTCTATACGCAAAGTGTGTATCGTATTCAGGAAATTATCGAGTGTTGTATTCAATACGATCGCCCTATGATCTTTTATTCTAAAGAGCTACGAGAATTGGTTGCGAATTTAGAGGATTTCAACGTATCGATTCCCAAGAAACTGGTGTTAGATCCATCCTATATCAAGGAAGCACCGGATAATGTTGTAGTGATCATCAGCGGACAGGGAAAGTCTCTATTTAAGACTATGTCAAATATTGCCAACAATGAAGTGGAAGATATTGTCTTTACGCAAAACGATGTGATCGTAATCGCATCGCCTGTAATTCCGGGTGTTGAAAAGGTCTTTAAATCGATGGAAAACGATATCTATAAGGAAGAGGGAACGATTCTTGTATTGGATCGCAATGTATTGAGCATGCACCCTTCTAAAGAAGACTTAAAGATGATGCTCTTTTTGATGAAACCAAAATATTACATTCCAGTTAAAGGAGAGTATCGTCATTTGTACATGAATTCGGAAATTGCACTGGAAATGGGCTATAAACCAAGCCAGATCATCTTACTGGATAATGGGCAGGTCGCAACATTTGAAAACCAGAAGTTACGTTCTTGTTCTATGGAACTGGAACTACATGATGTGATGATCGATGGTAAGGAAAACTGGGATATGGCCGGTGTGGTTTTAAAGGATCGTGAGATTCTTTCTACCGATGGTGTGATGATCCTGGCAATCGGTTTAGATGCCAAGACAAAGAAGATCATTAACGGGCCGGACATTCAAACACGTGGCTTGATTTATGTCAAAGATGCAGAATATATCACCACGGACGTCGGAAAGATCTTGGAGGATACGATTCAGGAAGCGGTGGCGAATAAAACGTATGATAATTTGACAACGCGTAATGAAATCCGAGATAAGATTTCAAAATATTTGTACAAACAGACTGCCAAAAGACCGATGGTCTTACCGGTTATCTTGGAAATCAACAATCAGTAAAAGGAGTTGATGAAATTGGCTAATGCCAGAACAAAAAAAACATCAAATCGTAAAAAAACAACGACAAAACGAAAGACACAGGCGTCCAAGACACAATCGAACCTTGTTCGCGTGTGTCTTCTGCTTTCTCTTATTGCGATCAGTATCATCGCATTTTTTCAGCTGGGTATCGTAGGAACCTTCTTTTATCGTTTGGCCAATTTATTACTAGGCTCATTGGCAAGCTTATTTTACCTGCTTTTGATTTTGGGAAGCCTATTGGTCTTTATTCGTTTTGATCTTCATCGAATCCCTGCTCGATATTATGTCGGCGTGCTTTTTTTACTGATCGCATGGCTGATGCTGGAAGGGTTGAATGAAGTTGTCAATCAGGAAAGCTGGAGTGTATTGCGTGGGATTGGATCGAATATTTTCTCTATTTTATCGGGTTCGGCTTTGACCAAAAGCGGATTGATCGGTGCTTTATTGATTGGTATCTTTTACAGCTTGTTTGATGCGACAGGATGTATCGTTTTGATCGTGTTGTTCATCATTCTCGCCTTCAGCTTGTTTGGATATGATGCTATACGCATGTTGATTGAAAATAAGCATGCGCTAAATAAGACAAAGACCAAAAAATCGAAACCAACAAAGACTAAGCCGAAAGAAGAAGTGGTATTGAATGATTCTATGTTTCTGGAGGCCGATCCTGAAGAATCAAACTTATTTGTAGCCGATGATATGGGTGAACCGGCTATTCATACCATTGAACCGGATGTCATAGAAAAAACAGAGCCTGTTGTAGAAGTTAAAGAAGTTATCGATCAACCGGCAGAGTATATTGCGGATGAAGAACAAGCTTATGCGAATTATCGCCTGCCAAGAGTATCCATTCTCAATGAAATTGAGAAAAAATCTAAAAATAATGTCAATGTGCAATCAGCGAAACAACAAGGCCAGAAGTTGATGGAAATTCTGCATGAATTTGGCGTGAATGCGACTCTGGTGCAAATTCATATCGGACCCAGTGTCACAAAATTTGAAGTGCGTCCGGAGCTAGGTGTGCGTGTTAATCGTATCAGTAACCTGCAATATGATATAAAAATGGCTTTGGCCGCCAAAGATATTCGTATCGAAGCTCCGATTCCGGGGAAAAGTGCAGTAGGCATCGAAATACCAAATGTAGAAAAAACTACCGTACAAATGAAAGAGCTTGTCAAAAGCATTCCGGATTCTTTAAAAGATAAAAAGCTTCTGTTCTGTTTGGGAAAAGATTTGATGGGAAACTGTGTTTATGGCGAATTGAATAAAATGCCGCATCTATTGATTGCGGGGGCTACGGGTTCTGGAAAATCCGTCTGTGTAAACTCTATTATTTCATCGATTTTGTTACGAACCAGACCAGATGAAGTAAAAATGGTCCTGATTGATCCTAAAAAGGTGGAATTTACCCCTTATAACGATGTACCACATCTTTTGGCTCCAGTTATCACGGATGGTGACTTGGCCAATAAAGCTTTAAAAGTCATCGTTCAGATCATGGAACATCGCTATGACTTGTTTGGCCATTTGGGTGTAAGAAATATCCAATCTTACAATGAACATGTCACAAACCATCCAGATGACAGTTTAAAGAAACTACCACGTATCGTGGTTATTATCGATGAGTTGGCCGATTTGATGTTGGTTGCTGCAAAGGAAGTGGAATCCAGTATCCAGCGCATCACACAGCTTGCCAGAGCCGCCGGGATTCATTTGATTGTTGCGACTCAAAGGCCAAGTGTTGATGTGATCACCGGTGTCATTAAAGCCAATATCCCATCCAGAATTGCCTTTGCGGTTAGTTCTTCAACCGATTCTCGAACGATTTTAGATCAATCCGGGGCAGAACGCTTGCTTGGATATGGAGATATGTTGTATCTTCCTAATGGGGAGACAAGTCCAAAACGAATACAGGGGGTCTTTATCAAAGATGAGGAAGTCAACCGTATTGCGGCCTATGTCAAGTCACAGGCGAGTCCTCATTATGATGATGCCTTTATTCAGCTCAAAGATCTGCAGTCGCAGGGACAGGAAGTCGGATCCGAATGTGCCGATCCACTCTATGATCAAGTCAAAAACTTTGTCGTACAGTCACGCAGAGCCAGCACTTCCTTGATTCAGAGAAAATTCTCGGTAGGCTATTCGCGTGCTGCTCGCTTGATCGATGCCTTAGAGGACCAGGGAGTAATTGGTCCAGCCAATGGCTCCAAGCCAAGAAAGATCTTAGTGCAGAATACTTTGGAAGACCCCGAAGAATAGGAGATGTAGTAATGAACGTTTTTTTGAATTCCACAGGTAAACAGGAAGGATGCGATTGTGTATCCAAAGCCGTTATGCTAGGTGATTTTGTTTATGTCAGCGCACAAACCGGTAACGGAGAAACAATAGAAGAGCAGACTTTGACCGCATGTAATAAAGTATTGGACGCGATCGAGGATTTTGGTTTACAAATGCATCACTTAGTAAAATTTACCGTATATCTTACGGATATCCAAAATAAAACATCCTTTTTACAGGCTTTCAAAAACTTTGTGGAAGCGCCTTTTCCTGCCTGCAGCTTTGTCGAGGTCAACAATCTGGAAGAGGATGCGCTGGTATCGATTGAAGCCTTAGGGGTAAATACTTTACGTTATGAACACCAGCAAAAGGAAAGTGCCTGCTCTAACGGCTGTCATGGATGCAATGGCGGCTGTCACGATTAGACATTCAAACGTCTTAAATAACGAAATATTTGACGTATCTGTTTTTGAACCCGATGCGGATCTTCACACTCTAAACATGTATGGTCTTTAAAATGGATCGTACATGTTTTTTTGTTGTAGGTCACAAAATCAATCTTTTCATAACAAATCCATATATTGTTTGGATCATCTAAGGGTTTGATTGGGAAAAAGATACAATGCGGATTTTCCTGAACGATGACAGGAATATACTGTTTTTGTTTCATCTGGTTCGCATAGGCCGTTTTTCGCCCTTTTAATGTGGAGCCATAACGTAGGCATTCCTTGTCAAAATAACGATGAACGCTAGAGCAAAGCTCATATTCTACTTGTTCTTCTGCGACCTTACAGACAGAACTGTTCGCATAATTGTAGTATAGATAGTTTGTCATAAAAAAACACCTCATTCTTAGAGTAATGAAGTGTTCTTACCAATATCTTACATTTTAGAATTTTAGAGCCAGAAAATCTTATTTTCCGTTGCGTTCATAATCTTTTGAATATTGGAACGATGTCGATAAATGATTAAAAACATCATGATCCATGAAGCTAAAACGATAAAAATAGGATTTAGCGCTAATGAAAGAACGCGGGCAGTGATATACATACAACTGGCAATGGAAGCACAAATGCTGGCCAGCGATACATATTTGAAAATAAAGAGTATGATCAAAAACATACCGAATGGAACAAGGGCGTAGCTGATATCATGAAAGGTAAAAAACCATAAGGAAACTAAGAAACCAAACATGGTACTAACAGCTTTACCACCTTTAAAGTGCGCAAATACAGGATAACAATGTCCGATACAACAAGCGACGCCGCACCAGATGCTGCAGGAGCCGTCGATCAAGCTTGCCAAGCCCATGGCCAATACAACCTTTAAAATGTCACAGGCAATAACGGAAATTCCGGCATTTCTTCCTAATACACGTCCGGCATTGGTACCACCTAAGTTTCCAGACCCGTATTGACGGATATCGGTTTTATAGAAAACCTTGCCAATGACCAATGCGAAGGGAACGGAACCTAAAAGATAGCCCAGCAAAATACAAAGAATCAAATATAAAAAATTCATAATCCCTCACCTTTTCAACAATTTTATTCTAAACAGTTTTATAGGAAATGTAAATTTATTCTTCAGTAAAAACAAAATAAAGATGCGGTAGGTGAAAATCCCATATGAATAAGTCTAGAAAAGCAGCGAAATCGCATTCATTACCTGCAAAAGATATAAGCCAAATAGAATTAAAAACAACCAAGTATATTTTTTGTTTGTTTGTTTCGTATCATAATAAAGCAAAGACCAAATGATTGTCATGATTATATAACCGATTATATGAAAAATAGGAGAAGAGATTCCTTTATCCATATCGCATAAAGAAACAACAAGATAAATAGTAAATAACGCATAAGTTAGTCTTTTTATTGTTTGATTTTTCAAGAGTACCCTTTTTTTATAATTGAGAAGTAGGTAGTATTGTAAATAACTTGTAAATGACTCAATAATGAGTATAGTATATAAAACATACGAAATAAATAGGAAAAAAGAAAGAAGTGAAAGATTATGAAGTATAACTTTGATGAAATCATAGACCGTTTCAAGAATCATGCGGCTAAGTATGATGAACGAATCAAAAAGTTTGGTAGAGAGGATGTCATTCCTCTATGGATCGCCGATATGGATTTTAAGACCGCGCAGCCTATCATCGATGCACTGGAAGCTCGTGCCAGAGAAGGTATATGGGGTTATACCTCTCGTGATGACTCATATTTTGAGGCGTATGCCGACTGGCAGGAAAAACGTCATGGCTGGAAACCGGATATCAAGAACATGTCCTATGCACTGGGGGTTGTCCCTTCTTTAAGTGCTATTGTCAAACTGTTTACACCATTGAGTGGTAAGGTCATGATTCAGACACCCGTCTATCCGGAATTCTATGATGTAATAGAAGCCTGGGATCGTACGGTGATTGAAAACCGCCTGGTGGAAGAAAACGGAAACTGGTCCATTGACTGGAAGGATTTTGAGGAAAAAGCAAGTCAGGCTTCTTTGTTTATTTTATGTTCACCGCATAATCCTTTAGGGATCGTTTGGGAACGAAAAGATCTGAAACGGATGTTTTCCATTTGTAAGAAATATTCAGTTCCTGTTGTATCGGATGAGATCCATTCGGATCTAGTCTTCCATGGAAAGAAACACATTCCTTCGGCTCTGGTCGATCCGGATGTGATCACGTGCATTTCGTGTACGAAGACCTTCAATCTGGCTGGACTGCAGGCCTGTACGATAGTATTCAGTGATGCAAGACAGAAGGAAGTATTCGATCGATACTGGGCTAAGATGGATATCCACCGAAACAATGCGTTCAGTCTGATTGCGATGGAAACAGCTTTGAATGAAGGGGAAGAATGGCTGGATCAACTGCTTGCCTATCTCAGTGACAATATCGATTTTGTGGTGGATTATTGTAGAGAACACATTCCATCGATCAAGCCGATGCGACCGGATGCGACGTATCTGGTATGGCTGGATTGTCGTGATTTACATTTGAATCAGGAAGAACTGAATACCTTCTTTATTCAGGAAGCCAAATTGGGTTTGAATAATGGCGGTGACTTTGAAAGAGGACTGGAAGGCTATATGCGATTAAATGTGGCCTGTCCAAGAAGTGTGCTAAAACAAGCAATGAAACAGTTAGAAAAGGTGGTAAACAGAAGAAATGAAAGAAAGTAAGTTCTGGAATCAGTATGGCTCCGTTCTATTATTGTTGGGAGGAATTCTGATCGGTTCATTGATTGGAATCTTCAGTCCGGATACAGGAAAGATTTTAAAACCTTTAGGTGATATCTTTATCAATTTGTTATTTACGATCGTTGTGCCTTTGGTTTTTATATCGATTACGGCTGCCGTGGGAACCATGGTAAACCGCAAACGGTTAGGTAAAATTTTAGGAAGTACGTTAGTGACTTTTATCGTTACGGGTTTATTCGCATCAGCTCTTGTCCTGATCTGGGTGCAGTTTTTTAGTCCGGCATCTGGTGGGGCAATCGAATTAAGTACGACAGAAATCGATAAGGCACAAAGTGTACCTGATTTGATAGTATCTACATTAACAGTCTCTGATTTCTACCAGCTGTTGGATAAATCACATATGCTGGCTTTGATCATCTTTGCGATTCTTTTTGGTTTGTGTGTCTCGATGAGCGGCGGGGAAAACAGCCCGGTTGGAAAACTGTTAAAGAATTTAAACGAGATCATTATGCACTTTGTCGGTATCATCATGAAACTTGCTCCGATTGGATTAGGTGCCTACTTTGCAAACTTGATTGCGGAGTATGGCCCACAGCTATTAGGAGATTATGGTCGCAGTATGATCGTGTATTATCCTTTATGTCTTTTATATGTTCTTATTTTTTACCCTTTATACGCATATTTCTCCGGTGGTAAGGAAGGAGTGAAACGCATGTTAAAGCATATCCTTACGCCGGCCATCACCGCTTTTGCGACACAAAGTTCGGCAGCTACCTTGCCGGTCAATAAGGAAGCCTGCGAGAAGATCGGAGTTCCATCGGATATCAGTGATATCGTTTTACCGATGGGATGTACGATGCATATGGATGGTTCAGTATTAAGCTCGATCACAAAGATTGTATTTTTATTCGCAACTTTTAATTTACCATTTACCGGTATAGATACCTATGCGATGTCAATTTTAGTAGCTATTTGTTCTGCCTTTGTACTTTCAGGAGCACCAGGTGGTGGACTTGTCGGCGAAGTTTTGATCGTATCGATGTTTGGCTTTCCGCCGGAAGCCTTTCCTTTGATCGCAACTCTGGGCTTCTTGTTTGATCCTATGGCAACATCTTTAAATGCCAGTGGAGATACGATTGCCAGTATGATTGTAACTCGTGTGGTCGAAGGAAAAGGCTGGATTTTACAACATTCGAAAAATGGTTCTAAGTAAAAATAGAGTCTATAGAAGAGCTTATCCTTGGTGATAGGCTTTTCTTTTTATCCATAAAATGATCAAAAATCGCCTTGAAATCAAGAATTTGACATTTTTTATGCGGAAAACTTTGATATAATTAAAACTATGCGAAAGGATGATCAGATGCCAAATAAGACATATGATGAAAATAGTATTGTGATCCTGGAGGGACTGGAAGCCGTTCGAAAACGTCCAGGTATGTATATTGGTTCTACGGATTCCAGAGGCCTTCATCATTTAGTCTGGGAAATCGTAGATAATGCAATCGATGAAGCCTTAAATGGTTATGGAAATCAGATCCATATTACACTGAATGCCGATGGCAGTGTTACGGTAGAAGATCATGGCCGTGGTATGCCTGTCGGAAAACATAAGTCCGGTGTCAGCACTCTGGAGGTTATTTTTACGGTTCTTCATGCCGGCGGTAAATTTACCAGCAGCGGAGGCTATCAAAGTGCCGGTGGTTTGCATGGCGTAGGAGCCAGTGTTGTTAATGCCTTGTGCTCCTGGTGTAAAGTAACGGTGCATGATGGTAAAAATGTATGGTCCATGTTGTTTGAAGATGGGGGAAAGAAAGTCGGAAAACTGGAGAAAATTGGTAAGACCAATCGTACCGGAAGTACCGTGCAGTTTTTGCCGGATCCCCACATTTTTAAACAAAATCGCTTTTCTTTCTCTAAGATTTGTGAACGTGCACAGGAAGATGCTTTCCTTTTAGAAGGCTTAGAGATGAAAGTGACTGATCTTCGAAAAGAAAAACGGGAAATGGTCTATCAGTATGAAAATGGCTTACAGGCTTTTATTGAGGAGATTGATAAAGATCATACACCAATGCACGATCCAATCAGTTTTGAAGGCAATAATAACGGCATACAAGTACGTGGTTGTTTTCAATATACAGACGATTATCAGGAAAATGTGTTCAGTTTTACTAACATGGTTCGTACACGGGATGGAGGAAGTCATGAAACTGGTGCGAAACAAGCTTTTACCAAAGTGTTCAACGAATATGCTCGTAAAAACGGTTTCTTAAAAGAGAAAGATAAAAGTTTTGATGGCAGTGATGTTCGTGAAGGTTTAACGCTTGTCATCAATCTGACAATTCCGGAAGATCTTCTTCAGTTTGAAGGACAGACAAAAGAGAAATTGGGAACACCGGAGGCAAAATCAGCTACGGATGCGATTGTCAGTGAGAATTTACGTTATTTCTTAGAAGAAAATAAAGAAACAGCACAGGCCTTGGTACGAAAAATTGTAAAAGCGGCTAATGCGCGCAATGCGGCTCGTAAGGCCAGAGAGGAAGCACGTAAAGGAAAAGGCAAACAAAAGGCAGAAAGAGTATTATCCGGAAAGCTTGCCAGTGCTCAAAGCAAGGATGCTCGAAGAAAGGAGCTGTACCTTGTCGAAGGAGATTCGGCCGGGGGTAGTGCCAAACAAGGTAGAGATTCAAAATATCAGGCCATCCTGCCATTAAGAGGAAAGGTATTAAATACCGAAAAGGCATCTTTGGAAAACATTGAGAAAAATGAAGAATTGAATACGATTATTCATGCCCTGGGAGCCGGTGTTGGGAAAGATTTTACCGCAGAAGATTCCAATTACTATAAGGTCATCATCATGACCGATGCGGATGATGATGGAGCACATATTCAAAATCTTTTATTGACATTCTTTTATCGCTATATGAGAGATTTGATCGATAAGGAAATGTTATATATCGCCTTGCCGCCTTTATATCGGATCGCCAAAGGAAAGAATGAGTATTATCTATATACCGATGAAGAACTGGATGAAAAGAAAAAAGAACTGAAAAATGGCTATACCATTACCCGTTACAAGGGGCTTGGTGAAATGAATGCCACGCAGCTATGGGATACGACCATGAATCCGGCTACCCGTACCTTGATTTGTGTAACAATAGAAAATGCGGTCATGGCCGAACGTCGTGTCCATGAGCTGATGGGGGATAAAGCAGAACTTCGTCGTAACTGGATCGAAGACAATGTTGTATTTACATTGGAGGATGATTATGTAAAGGAGGTGCGTCATGACTAAGGCAAATACAGTGGAAGAGCATCATATCTTAAAAAATTCACTGGAAGATATCATGGCGGATCGCTTTGCCCGATATTCCAAATACATCATTCAGGAGCGTGCCTTGCCTGATGCCAGGGATGGTTTAAAACCGGTACAAAGACGTATTTTATATGCGATGTACGAAGATGGAAATACCTATAATAAGCCCTATCGCAAAAGTGCTAAAACGGTCGGTAATGTCATCGGTAACTATCATCCGCATGGAGATAGTTCGGTTTATGATGCGATGGTGCGACTATCGCAATCCTGGAAAATTGCCGATCCTTTGATCGATATGCAGGGAAATAACGGTTCTATTGATGATGATCCGGCGGCTGCGATGCGATATACGGAAGCAAGACTTTCCAAACTTTCAGATTATTTGTTACAGGATATTGAAAAGGATACGGTAGAATGGGCACCGAACTTTTCGGATGAAAAGATGGAACCGACGGTCTTGCCGGCTCGGTATCCAAACTTGCTGGTCAATGGAATTACCGGTATTGCGGCAGGCTATGCGACCAATATACCGCCCCATAATTTAAACGAAGTTGTCGAAGCGGCTATATATCGCATTCAACATCCTCAATGTACTCTTGATGAGCTGATGCAGATCGTAAAAGGTCCGGATTTTCCAACCGGAGGAATCGTTATGGGGATTGACGGCATCAAGGAAGCTTTTTCCAAAGGTAAAGGAAAAGTCATGATTCGATCGAAAGTACATGTGGAACAGACGCGAACAATCAAACAACTGGTTGTTACCGAAATTCCTTATGAAGTGATCAAAAGTCAGCTGGTCAAGAAGATCGATGATATTCGAATCAATAAAAAAGTCGATGGTATCTTAGATGTGCGTGATGAAAGTGATCGTAATGGATTGCGCATTGTCATCGACTTAAAGAAAGATTGTGCCGATGAAACAATCTTGAATTATCTCTATAAGAATACCGATCTTCAGATTTCTTATAACTATAATGTGATCGCCATTGTCAACAAGGCACCGGTATTGATGTCTTTGCCGATGGCGTTAGATGCCTTTATTCAACATCGAGAAGATGTGGTTTTAAGGCGAAGTCATTATGATTTAAAGGCTAAAAAGGATAGAGCACATATCTTGGAGGGCTTGATCAAAGCGGTCAGTGTCATGGATGAAATCATTTCTATCATTCGCTCTTCGAAAGATAAGGCAGATGCCAAAAACAATTTGATTTCTCGTTTTGGCTTTTTCAATGAACAGGCAGAAGCGATTGTCATTATGCGTTTATACCGTTTGACACATACGGATATTAAAGAATTGCAGGATGAATACGATGCGCTTTTAAAGGATATTCAACGTTTGGAAGGCATCGTATCGGATAAGAAAAAGCTGCACGCCTTGCTTGTCAAAGAATTAAAAGAAGTCAATACGACTTTTAAGACCGAAAGACGCAGTGAGATTCAAAATGATATTCAAGAGATTGTCATTGATGAAAAAGCTATGATTGCGGATGAACAAGTCATGGTGACAATGACACATGATGGGTATGTCAAACGTGTCAGCCTTCGTTCGTATAATGCATCGTCGGATAGTCTAAGTGGCCATAAAGATGGAGACTTTATCGTATGCAGCGGACAGGCAAGCACCTTACAGACACTCTTGTTTTTTACCAATCGCGGAACCTACGGGTATTTACCGGTCTATACCTTGGAAGAAGCCAAGTGGAAGGATCTGGGAAAACATATCAGCACTTATTTGAAGATCGATTCTTCGGAAAAGATCATTCAGGCCTATTTGATTGATCAGTTTGATAAACATGTAGAGATGGTCTTTGCCTCGGCTTTAGGAATGATCAAACGAACTTCTTTAAAAGATCTCAAGGTTTCTCGTGCCAATAAAACGATGGTCTGCATGAAAGTTGGATCAGCCGATAAAATGATTTCGGCAAAAGCATCCATGATACAATCTGATCATATCGTGTTGGTGACAAAAAATGGTTTTGGTTTGACGTATCCGGTTGAACAAGTGCCGCAGGTATCGGCAAAATCCAAAGGTGTCAAATCGATCAATCTGACAAAGGACGATTGTGTGGAAGATATGCTTGTCTGTTCTGACTTGCAGGGACAAATTTTATTTATGACAAGTGAAGGACAGATGAAACGTGTCAAGATGGATCAGATTGCCCGGTTTAATCGACCGGCTAAAGGAAATCGCATTTGTAAGCTGATCAAATCAAATCCAAGTCATCTATATAAAATGAAGGAGATTCGTGATCTACAAAAGGAAATTGTGTTGGAAAGTGAAGAACTTCTTCGCGTTGTACCGGCATCCATTTCTTTGATGTCGGTAGAATCAACATTCTCGAATCCATTTGGCAAGCTGGAAGCTTATACGATTCCTGAAAATCTCGATCATATCGAGGAAGGAAACTGGTCAGAGGAAGAAAGTGAACAGCTTTCACTTTTTGAGGTGTAGGCATGTCTAGAAAAAATGCGAGTGCCATTTGTATCTTAGTGGCAGCCATCTGGGGCGGTGGTTTCATTGCGACCGATGCCGCCCTGGCTACTTTTGATCCGTTTACCGTTTTATTGATTCGTTTTTTAGGTGCTAGCCTTGTGTGCTGGATCATAGTAGGAATCCAAAAAATACGCATTACTAAAGCCGGTGTATTAAAAGGATCTTTATCAGGTCTTTTCTTGTATTTGGCCTTTGCCTTTCAAACCTTTGGCTTAGATATGACAAATACCGGTCAAAATGCTTTTTTAACGGCTGTCAATGTGGTCATGGTGCCTTATATTGCCTGGCTTATTTTTAAGAAAAGACCACAGTTCATGCAGGTATTTGCCAGCCTGATCTGTCTGATTGGTATTGGATGTCTTTCTCTATCGAAAGGGCAGTTTCACTTTTCTTTTGGAGATGGTTTATCACTGATGTGCGCCTTCTTTTTTGCCTGTCACTTTATCTCTTTGGAGTATTCGACAAAAGGTCAGGATGTGCGACTCATCAATGCGATTCAAATGTCAGTTGCAGCAATAGTATCCATTCCAGGTGCCTTATGTCTGGAAACGATGCCTTCACACATCTCCTTGATGGCCATTTTCAGCTGCCTTTATATGATTTTGATTGCCACATGGCTTGCGTTTCAATTACAGACTCTGGCGCAAAAATATATCGATTCTTCCAGTGCCAGTGTGCTTCTTTGTACAGAATCTTTATTTGCCAATGTTTTTGGATTTGTGTTGTTGCACGAAGAAAAGACGTGGATCATGATCCTTGGTGGTTTATTGATTTTTCTGTCGGTTATCTTAGTAGAAGGGGAATCTCTGTTTGATAAAAATAGAATTTTCAAACGGTTGTCAAAAGAATAAAAAAATAGTAATATAAAGTATATAAATAGTGAGGATGGATTAAATATGGATTGGTTAAGTACAATACTTTACACCTTAGTTGGGGTTGTTATTGGCGGGATTTTAGGTTTTTATTTCACAAAGAAAAAGTTTGAAAAAGAATTGAAGGAAAATCCACCGATCAATGAAAAGATGATTCGTGCTATGTTCTTACAAATGGGTCGTAAACCTAGTGAAGCGCAGATTCGTCAGATCATGAAATCAGTTAACCAAAACAGATAGCGAAGAGGAAACTCTTCGTTTTTCTTTTATGCAAATAATATGTGATAATGATGATAGCAATAGGGAAATGTGGGAAAATTTGTGAAAAACTATTGCGAAATCGCTTTAAATTTTTTAGAATAAGGATGAATGTACCACTGTATAAAAATAGTATAGCTATATAATGAATACAAATGCGTTCTGTTTTTATGCAGGCAACATGATCACTTATATACAGGTGAGTAGATAGGAGGTTAATATGGTAGGAATTATCCTAGCGAGTCATGGGGAATTTGCCGAAGGGATTCATCAGTCCGGATCTATGATCTTTGGCGAACAGGCAAATGTCAAACCTTGCATTTTAAAACCAAGCGAGGGACCTCAGGATATTCGCAAAAAAATGGAAGACGCGATTGCTTCCTTTGATCAGCAGGATGAGATTTTATTCCTGGTGGATCTTTGGGGCGGAACGCCTTTCAATCAGGCAAGTGCTTTAAAAGACGGGCATGAAAGCTGGGCTATCGTAACCGGTTTGAATCTGCCTATGTTGATTGAAGCCTATGCATCCAGAATGAGCATGGACACAGCTCATGAAATTGCGATGCACATTGCCAAAACGGCAAAAGAGGGTGTTCGCATTCAACCGGAAGATCTGGAACCGGTGGAAGAAGAAAAAGAGCAGAGTGCGGCTCCTGTCATGCAGCAGGCCATTCCGGAAGGCACCGTGCTGGGTGATGGACATATCAAATATGTATTAGCTCGAATCGATACCCGTTTATTGCACGGACAGGTGGCAACAACATGGACAAAATCAACCAATCCGGATCGTATCATCGTTGTTTCTGATAATGTAGCACACGATGAATTGCGTAAAAACATGATCATACAGGCTGCTCCTCCGGGAGTTAAGGCACATGTTGTACCGATTGATAAGATGATTTCTGTGGCCAAGGATCCTCGTTTTGGTGCAACTAAAGCATTATTGTTGTTTGAAACACCACAGGACGCCCTAAAAGCAATCCAGGGTGGTGTGGATATCAAAACATTAAATGTAGGTTCCATGGCACATTCACAGGGAAAAGTTGCGGTTACGAAGGCTTTAGCTTTTGATAAAGACGATGTCAAGACCATGCGTGAGATTGAAAAGCTTGGTGTTAAATTTGATGTCCGTAAAGTTCCGGCTGACAGTCCGGAAAATATGGATGCGATCTTGAAAAAAGCAGAAGCTGAACTTGGATAGGATTGTTTTTTGGAGGTTAATATGAATATTATTACAGTGATTCTTATTGTCATTGTAGCCTTATTAGCAGGTATGGAAGGAATTTTGGATGAATTCCAGTTCCATCAGCCTTTGGTTGCATGTACATTGATCGGACTTGTAACAGGTCACTTAACAGAAGGGATCATGCTGGCAGGAAATCTTCAGCTGATGGCTTTAGGATGGGCCAACGTTGGAGCTGCTGTGGCACCGGATGCTGCTTTGGCATCAGTTGCCTCTGCCATTATCATGGTTCTTGGTTTAGACGGAGCTACCGATGTAAACAGCGTTATTTCTACATCCATCGCTGTTGCGGTTCCTTTGTCTGTAGCTGGATTGTTCTTAACGATGATTTGTCGTACGTTGGCCATTCCTATCGTACATATCATGGATGGTGCGGCTGAAAAAGGAAGCTTTAAAACCATTGAAATCTGGCAATATATCGCCATTTTGATGCAGGGACTTCGTATTGCGATTCCGGCAGCTATCTTGTGCTTTGTTCCATCGGATATCGTTACCAGTGCTTTACAGGCAATGCCGGCATGGTTAAATAATGGTATGACCGTTGGTGGCGGTATGGTTGCCGCTGTCGGCTATGCCATGGTTATCAATATGATGGCTACAAAGGAAACTTGGCCATTCTTTGCCTTAGGTTTCACGCTGGCTTGTATTCAGGAAATCACATTGATCGGTCTGGGTGTCATTGGTGTTGCCTTAGCTTTGATTTATCTGGCATTGAAGGAAAGCGGAGGTTCCGGTGGAAACGCCTCCAATACAGGTGACCCGTTAGGGGATATCCTGAATGATTACTAGGATTGAAAGGAGAGATTAGTATGGCAGAAAAAATTGTTTTATCTAAAAAAGATCGTATGAAAGTTTGTTGGCGTCATCAGTTTCTTCAGGGATCCTGGAACTATGAACGTATGCAGAACGGTGGATGGTGCTATTCCATCATTCCGGCTATCAAGAAACTATATACAAACAAAGAAGATCAGATTTCCGCATTAAAGCGTCATATGGAATTCTATAATACCCATCCTTATGTGTCTTCTCCGGTCATGGGTGTTACTTTAGCCATGGAAGAAGAACGTGCCAATGGTGCACCAATCGATGATGTGGCAATCCAGGGTGTTAAGGTTGGTATGATGGGACCATTGGCTGGTGTCGGTGACCCGGCTTTCTGGTTTACCATGCGTCCAATCTTAGGGGCTTTAGGTGCTTCTTTTGCCCTGAGCGGTAATTTATTAGGACCGGTATTGTTCTTTGTATTATGGAATGTGATTCGTTTTGCGTTCATGTGGTACACACAAGAGTTTGGCTATAAAGTAGGAACTTCGATCACAAAAGACTTATCCGGTGGATTGTTAGGAAAGATTACGCAGGGAGCCAGTATCCTTGGTATGTTTGTCATTGGTGGACTGGTTCAGCGTTGGGTCAGCATCACTTTAACCCCGGTCGTATCTACTGTTGCCAATGATGAAGTTAATATCATCGACTTCTCTAAATTTGATGGTACCGGTGAATCTTTACAGGCAATTTTACGTGAATATGACAGTGGAAAATTCTTGTATGATACAACATCGACTACATTGCAAGATAACTTAAACTCATTAACACCAGGTTTACTGGCGGTATTATTGACTTTGTTTATCTGCTGGCTATTGAAAAAGAACATTTCGCCGATCGTTATTATCATTGGACTTTTCATTGTTGGTATCATTGGTGTTCTTTGCGGATTCATGTAGAATGTATAAAAGTCCGGTTTTTACCGGACTTCTTCTTTTTGAGGTGATACGATGGTTCAATCAATGAATACAAAAGCAGAGTTGACGGTCAAGGGAAGCTGTTTTATGGGCTTGACCAGTACCGGTAAGATCATGGTCGGTGATAAAGCGTTTGAATATTATAACGATCGTAAGGTCGAAGACTACATTCAAATTCCCTGGGAGGAAATCGACTATTTAGCCGCATCGGTTTATTTTAAACGCTATATCAATCGTTTTGCAATCTTTACGAAAAGTGATGGAAGTTTCTCTTTTTCAGCGGGAAAACGCAATAAAGAGCTTCTTCGTGCGATTCGTAATCATATGCCTTCGGATAAAATGGTACAGTCCCTTGGATTCTTTACCGTTTTAAAAAGAGGAATTCATAATCTTCTACACAGAAAAAACAGGCCGTGACCTGTTTTTTTATCGTATATAGTCTTGTATCCTTTTCTTTAGTGTTGTTTGTCGAATCCTGCGATTTTTTAAACGTACCTGTTTTTCAAAAACATAGCGTTGCCCAATGATGAAAAGCTGTTTTTTGGCACGGGATATCCCCGTATATAACAAGCGCTTTTCCAACATGTGCAGGGAGTTTTGATCGACTACACAACAAACCGTGTCATATTCACTGCCTTGTGCTTTATGAACACTGATGCAGTAGGCATGTTTGAGATAATAGAGAAAATCATACGTAAAATCTACGATTCGATTGCCGAAATCCACACTGATTCTTTGATTGGCTTTCGAAGAATTATCGATTTCGATGATATATCCAATATCACCGTTATACACATCTTCCTCCGGAAGATTTTTTAGCAACATGACTTTATCATCTTCACGAAAGATGGTTGTACCGACCTTTAGCTCCTGCTTGTTTATAGAGGCTGGATTAAATTGTTCCTGCATGGCTACATTGATCGCATCAATGCCGGCAGCCCCTTTGTACATCGGTGATACGATCTGAAAATCATCCAGATTCTGATCCTTTGTGAGTTCTTGTATCGTTGGCAAGATCTTTTGTGAACTTTCTTCGATAAAGTTGACTCCATCTTCATAGGTACATGTATTTTCCTCGCGGATTTCTTTAGCCAGGGTAACGATACCGGAACCATTTTTTTGACGAAAGATTTTTTCCAGATGAATCACTGCAAAGACCTGACTTGAAATGATATCTTCAAATACTTTTCCCGGCCCAACACTTTCCAGCTGATCTTCATCACCGATCATTAGTATTCGCGCATGATCCGGCAGGGCTTTTAATAAACTGCAGAAAAGATGGGTATCGACCATACTGAATTCATCGATGATCAATACATCCAGTTCTAAGGGATCGTTTTCGTCTTTGGCAAAGGTATTATCGTCTTTGTTCCATTTTAAAAGGGAATGAATGGTCTTACTATCCGCATAAGCCAGTTGACTTAAACGCTTACTGGCACGACCGGTCGGAGCACAAAGCTGTACTTTTGAATCCGGATAAAAGGCATTGTACAAAGCCAGAATCCCTTTCACAGTCGTTGTTTTTCCGGTACCCGGTCCACCATTGATGATACAAATGCTATGATTAAAAAAAGTTTCAATAGCTTGTTTTTGTACACTGTCGTATTGAAGGTTATAAGCAAATTCCACTTCTTCTATTTTTTTATCTAAGTCTTTTTTAGAAAGGGTATCTACTTTAAATTGATGATGGGATAAGATTTTGGCAATTTCAATTTCTTCATCATATAAACCAAACGGATACACTTTGTTTTTATCGACATGAAGACTTTTATGCAGACATAAGCGATCCAAGATTTCATCCAGCAGTTCTATCGAACAATTTGGCAAATGTTCCAAAAGGGAAGTCTTAAAAATATATGTATTTCCGGTTGCCATGCTTAGATTTCTTGTCAGTTCATAGACATAGGCATCCATACGACGAGTATCTTTTTTATCCATTTCCAGGCCATCGGCTAACTTTAAGGCCGATCGATAGCCAAAACCATAAATTTCATAGTAAGGACGAAAACAATCTTCTTCAATCACATCTAAAACATTATCATAGGCTTGTTCCAACAGTTCGATCTTTTTTTGATCCAACCCCAGTTCCATAAGACGGACATAAGTTTCATTAAAGCCGTCAAAGGACTGTAAACCTTCCTTGATGATTTCCTTCTTTTTGGCATTTAGACCGGGAACCATATCGAGTTTTCCAGGGTCTTCGATAATGTGATGCAGACATTCTTCTCCCAATGTGTCATAGATTGCCTGTGCTGTCTTTTTACCAATGGTAGGAAAGACATCGCTGGTCAAAAAATGAACAATAGCTCGTTCTTTTTTTGGAAGAATCTTCTGTGCACTAAATATTTGAAATTGAGAACCATACTTTGGATGCGTGATGTAGCGGCCAACCAATTCATACTCCTGATCCTCAATCGGGTTTTGCAGGTGGCCGGCTCCGGTAAAAGTATGGTATGTTTCCGTCTCAGAAAAAGAACCCACAACATAGTGGGTTTCCTGGTTTTCGAATATGATAAATTCCAAACTGGCTTTTATGGTTTGTTTATCCACTGATTTTCTCCTTATATGTTTGAATAATTTTCTCGTTTAAATCTTGATCACCCGCAAAGACTTGTTCAATAACGCCACCACCCAGACAAATATGTCCGTGATAGAAGACGGCTTCCTGTCCCACGGTTACCGACGCGATCTTTTGTGGATATCGAATCATTGCACTATCTTTGTCAATAGAAACAATTTCAATATCCTGATCAGCCTGACGATATCGAAATTTACAGGTCAGCTTGGTCGGGATTTCTTTTAAATCCGGTACTAACCAGTTAATGCTTTTAACGATGCAGGAATCCGAATAGAGCCATTCTCTATGATCGGTATGACATACAAAGAGAATGTTTTTGTGAACATCCTTTCCGCAGACAAACCACGGACCTTTTTCATGATCGATTTGAAGGCCCTTTCTTTGACCGATCGTATAGTATAGAACACCACAGTGTTTGGCAATCTTCTTTCCGGTGTCGATATCTACGATATCGCCTTCTTTATTGGGAAGGTAGTTAGAAAGAAACTGTCTGAAATTTCTTTCGCCGATAAAACAAATTCCGGTACTGTCTTTTTTTGTGGCAACACTTTCCAAATGCAGCTGATCTGCCAGTTTTCGAACTTCCGGCTTAATTAGATTTCCAATGGGGAATAGCGTTTTTGCCAATGCTTTTTCCGGAACCTGACACAAAAAGTAAGTTTGATCTTTGTTTTGATCGGCAGCACGTGTAAGATAGGTAAAGCCATCTTTGGTTTCGTTTGAACAATAGTGACCGGTAGCAACTTTATCAAATCCATGTTTCATGGCATAGTCAAAAAAAGCATCAAATTTAATATATTTATTACAAAGAATATCCGGATTAGGTGTACGTCCTTTTTCATATTCATTTAAGAAGGTCTGAAAAACAGAATCCCAATATTCTTTTATGAAATCAACGCGTAGTAACGGCAGGTCTAAGTGCTCAGCCACTGCTTTGGCATCCATGTAGTCTTGTTCCTGTGGGCATACATCATTTTGTATGGTAGGATTGCCTTCAATATCGTTATTGGCAAACGCATCCCAATTTCGCATAAAACAACATGTTACATCATAACCTTGTTCTTTTAATATATAGGCGGCAATGGCAGAATCTACACCGCCGCTTAATCCAACTAATACTTTTTCCATAGGCCCATTATAGAGAAATTCAGTGTATTTTTCAAATGCTTCTTCAGCTTGTTTTCAGCTTTTGAAAAAAAAGGTATTGATTTCTATTTTTGAATTCGTTATAATAGACAAGCAACAGCGATAAAGAGATTTCCCCGGGTGGTGAAATTGGTAGACGCAGTGGACTCAAAATCCACCGGTAGCGATACCGTGCCAGTTCGAGTCTGGCCTCGGGGACCATTTAAAAGATTAGAACGAATCAACTGGATTTGTTCTTTTTTATTATCACAAAAAAAGTCACACGTTAATGTGTGGCTTTTTCAGAAGATACCATATGAAGTTTTGATAAAAGAGGGTAGCCAACGATCGCAACCAGAAATCCCATGGCAGCCTGAAATAAGTTACCCCATACACTGGCAAGACCTAACCATACACTTTGGTTAACTATCGAATCGGCTATAAAATAACCACCGATCATGAACATAGAGCCAATCAGGTACCAAAGTATGCGATACATCGGCCTATCATTTTTTTGTAACAGATACGCAACGATAAAACCTTCCAGCCCTTTAATGATCAGAGTGAAAATAAAGTAGTATCCATAACCTCCGATCACATCAGCCAGACCACTGCCTAACCCACCTACAAGAAATGATAAACCGGGATTTAAAATTGAAGCAAATAAAAGGATAAATCCATCACCCATATTGACATATCCCTGCATCGCATTGGGAATGCGAATCAAGATTGTTGCGACAAATACAATGGCAATTCCTAAGGCACTGAGCACAATTTGTTGAATTTGTTTGTTTGTTTTCATATCTATCCCATTCCTTTCTTTGTCTCTATTTTACGAATAAAGTGTCTTTTATAAAATATACAATTATGATAAATTTTAAGGGGACAGTTTATGAAACGATATATGCAGGTCTATAACAAATTTGTAGAGGATATCAAAAAAGGATATTTAAAATACGGAGATGCACTTCCCAGTATTCGTAAAAGTGTGCAGATCTTCGGCTTTTCAAAAACGAGCATTGAAAGAGGTTATGAACAACTAGTATTGGATGGTTATATTATCAGTGAGGCACAAAAGGGGTTTATCGTGGATATCAAGCCTTATCAGCTTCATCGCCAACAAATCATAGCACAGGCTTCAAATTCAGACATACCGAAACAATACTTATATGATTTTAGAAGCCATGCCGTCAGCCAGGATAGCTTTGACCTACGAGTCTGGAAACGATATATGAAAGATGTCTTCCAAGATACGCCTTTGATTTCAACCTATGGAGATAAACAGGGCGAACAAGAATTGCGGACCGCCCTTAGTGAGTATGCTTATCATAATCGAGGAATTTTGGCGACCGGTGCTCAGATTTTAGTAGGATCCGGATTTCAATCGTTGTTGTTTGATTTTTGTTCACTGTTGAAAAAACCGATTTCGATTGCGATGGAAGAAAGTGTGTCCAAAGAAGTCTTACATGTGTTTACATCTTTTGGGTTTGATTGTCATTTTTTATCCAAAGAAAGATATATAGAGGAATTATCTTTACTAGATATTGATATCTTATATATCAATACGGCCTGTTTTGGACAGGATTTTGCACCACTTTCGAATTCTATGCGGGATATGATTCTACAGCTATCCTATGATAATAACTTTTTAATTCTGGAAGATGACTATAATGGGGAATTAACCTATCATTCCAAGCCCAGACAGGCTTTACAATCCGCCAGTGTCATGGATAATGTGATCTATTTCAGTTCCTTTTCAAGACTCTTATTGCCATCCTTGCGTCTAAGCTATATGATCTTAAACACAAAGTATCAACATGCTTATCAACAGTTTAAAAATTCATTTGGACCGACCGCTTCCAAGCTGGAACAGCTGGTACTGGCAAGATATATCGCCAATGGATATTTGGAAAAACATGTGCGCAAGCTAAAAAGAGAGTATGCGAAAAAAGAGCAGATCACGCATGATCTTCTTTCTTCCGCGGGATTTTCTGTCCTTTTGCAGGAGGCGTATTTTAGCTATCAGATCGATATTTCACATTGTGATGTCTTTGCGATCATAAAGACTTGTGAAGAAAAAGGAATCGGTATCGATACACCGACAAAAGATCGTCTGATCGTTTCTTTTGCGTATTTAGATAGAGATCGTCTGCAGGAAGGGTTGAAGTTACTTGTCAAAATCTTAAAAGAATGCTAGAATTTGAGAGCTTGATGATGAAAAAGATAAGTAGAAGAGAATTTGGACAGTTAGAGATAAGGCGTTTGGTGCAAGCCTTACAATAAGACTCTTTGAAGCTACTTTGGAGTGAAGCCGTTTTCTGCGTTAAAGAAGAATTAAGGGCGTTTTCCAACAGGAAGACGAACTAGGATGGTACCGCGTTGATAACGTTCCTAGAGATAGGGACGTTTTTTTATTGGAGGAAAGAAATGAAACAGTTAAGTGGAAATCAAATTCGACAGATGTTCCTGGACTACTTTAAAGAAAAAGGACATATGATCGAACCGGGCGCCAGCTTGATCCCCAACAATGATCCAACTTTATTATGGATCAATGCGGGAGTTGCCGCTTTGAAAAAGTATTTTGACGGAAGTGAAAAACCGCGTTGTAATCGCATTGCCAATGCACAGAAGAGCATTCGTACCAACGATATTGAAAATGTAGGGAAAACAGCACGTCATCATACATTCTTTGAAATGTTGGGAAACTTTAGTATTGGAGATTACTTTAAAGAAGAAGCCATTCCTTTCGCATGGGAATTCTTAACGAGTGAAAAATGGATGGGTATCGATAAAAATCGTTTGTATGTTTCGGTTTATACAGATGATGAGGATGCGTATCGCATTTGGACTGAAAAATGTGGTGTAGATTCAAAACACATCTTGAAAACGGATGATAACTTCTGGGAAATCGGGAAAGGACCGGGTGGACCGGATTCTGAGATTTTCTTTGATCGTGGTGAAAAATACGATCCGGAAGGCTTGGGAGAACGTCTGTTCTTTGAAGAACTGGAAAATGATCGATATGTTGAAGTATGGAATATCGTATTCTCTCAATACGATTGTGATCCTTCTATCGATCGTAAAGATTATAAAGAATTGCCACAGAAAAATATTGATACCGGTATGGGCCTGGAGCGTTTGGTTGCCTTGATTCAGGATGGTGAAACAAACTTTGATACCGATTTGTTCTTACCAATCATTCATGCGACGGAAAAACTGGCCAAACATCCATACGAGGGTGAATATAAAATGGCTTATCGTGTCATTGCCGATCACATTCGTACCGTAACTTTTGCGTTAAGTGATGGTGCCAACTTCTCAAACAGTGGTCGTGGCTATGTTCTTCGTCGTGTGCTTCGTAGAGCGGTTCGTTATGGCTTGAAATTAGGTTTAGAGGATGCGTTCTTATATAAGCTTGTTCCGGTTGTTGCCGATACGATGCAGGACTTCTATCCGTATTTACAGGAGCATGTGGAATTTAACCAGCGTTTGATCAAAATAGAAGAGGATACTTTTAAAAAGACTTTGAAAAATGGACAGGCTTTACTGGATGAGGAAATTCAGAAAGCGCAGAATGGTAAGCTTTCCGGTGAAATTGTCTTTAAGCTGTATGATACTTATGGGTTCCCATTTGAGTTGACACAGGAAATTGCTCAGGAAAGTGGTTTGGAAGTGCTTCGTGATGAATTTGATGCCCAGATGCAACTTCAAAAAGAACGTGCTCGTAATGCCCGTAATACCAAAGAATCTTTTGCTTCGCAACATGTAGATTTGATGGAATTCACACAGGAAAGTCAATATATTGGATACGATCATTTGGAATGTGATGGAACGATTATCGCTTTGTTCAAGGATGGAAAGCGTGTGGATGCCTTAGAAGAGGAAGGCCAGATCATCTTAGATACGACCTGTTTCTATGCCGAAAGTGGTGGACAGATTGCGGATACAGGTGTTTTAGAAGTCGATGGAATCAAAGCACAGGTACTGGATGTACAAAAAGCACCAAATAAACAAAATCTGCTGCAGATAAAGTTGGAACAGGGCGTTTTAAAAGAGGGCATGACATTACATCAGGTAGTAGATTCCAAAAAACGTGCTGCCATTACAGCTAATCACTCCTGTACGCATTTGTTGCAGAGTGCTTTAAAACAAGTAGTCGGAAGTCATATTTCACAGGCTGGTTCTTATGTTTGTGAAGATTACTTGCGTTTTGACTTCAATCATTTTGAAAAGCTAAGCAAAGAACAGCTGGTAGAAATTGAAGACTTGGTTAATCGGTATATCAATGCCAACTATACCGTTACCAAAGAAGTTATGGATATTGAAGATGCCAGAAAATCCGGAGCTACAGCTCTGTTTAATGAAAAGTATGGTGATCGTGTTCGTGTTGTAACGATGGGTGATATTTCCAAAGAATTCTGTGGTGGATGCCATGTGGATCATACTTCACAGATTGGTTTGTGCAAAATCATCAGTGAAGAAAGTATTGGGTCAGATATTCGTCGTATTACGGCCAAGACTAAATATGCCGCTTATAAAGAATGTGCGCATCAACAGGCACAGTTGGAGCATATTGCCAAGAGTGCCAAACAGAAGAGCACCAAGGAAATTGAACTGAAAGTTGATTCTTTCCTGGAACAGATGCATGCGCTGCAAAAGGAAAATGAAAATTTGAAGAATCAGATTTTTGCGTTAAAGTCCAAAGAATGGATCCTGGAAGCTAAAGAATGTGGATCGATCAAAGCTTTGTTCAAAAAGGTACAGGGCATGGATGCTTCGGCTTTAAAGGATATCGTTTCCAATTTAAAGGGTCAGGATGAAAATATCGTATGTTTCTTTGTGAATGTAAATGACAATAAAGTTGTCTTTGTTGCCGGAGCTGGAAAAGAAGCGGTGAGAAAAGGTGTGCATGCCGGTAAACTTGTTAAACAGGCTGCCATGCTGTGTGATGGTAACGGCGGTGGAAAACCGGATATGGCACAGGCCGGAGGAAAGGACATTTCTAAGGTCGATGAAGCCATGAAACTGGTAGAAAATACACTAAAAGAGATCTAATGTGGGGATTGGGATCACCAATCTCCTTTTTTATTGAATCGTTTGTGTTTTCATTTTATTTTGAATCGTGTATAATTACTCGTAGCAAGGAGTGTGATAGTATGAAAGATATTACAGAAACTATGACATTTACTACCGAAGAGATTCGTCGAGAAAATATAAAGGGGATCTTGCGTGAAGTCTCTGAGGCGTTGGAAGAACGTGGTTATAACTCGGTGAACCAGATTGCCGGTTATTTGATTTCTAACGATCCGGCTTATATTTCATCGCATAAAAATGCGCGTAATCTGATTCAGCGCATTGAAAGATATGAAATTATCGAAGAGCTGGTTCGCGCATATTTAGAAAAATAATGGCACGTATCATCGGTTTGGATCTTGGAAGCGTTACTTGTGGGGTTGCGATCAGTGATGCGACAGGATTGGTGGCAAGAACTTTAAAAACGATCCGTTTTCCATCGGAAGATTATGATATCTGTTTTGATGAGGTATTGGATCTTTTAGAAAAGAATCAAGTTAAAAAAGTCGTGCTTGGTTTACCAAAGCATATGAATGGGGATATTGGCACACGGGCCGAGATATCGATCCAGTTTGCCGAAGAATTAAAAAAAGAGGGTTATGATGTAACTCTGTGGGATGAGCGCTTGACGACAGTCAGTGCAACGCGGATCCTTTTAGAAGGTGATGTTTCCCGAAAAAAACGGAAGAAGATCATCGATCAGCTGGCGGCGGTCGAGATTCTTCAAGGGTATTTAGATCAACAAAATGGGGGAGTTTAAACATCCCTATTTTTTTTGGAAAGGAAACAAAATTATGTTAGATTCAAATTGTTTGTATGTACAGGACGAAAACGGAAATGAAAAAAAGATGACGATTCTTTTTACTTTTGACAGTGAAGACAAAAAGAAACAGTATGTTGTTTTTCAGGATGCCGATCACGATACAGAAGAAGTGTTCGCCTCCTGTTATGACGATCAGGGAAATTTATATCCGATTGAAAGTGAAGAAGAGTGGGAAATGGTAGAGGAAGTGATCAACACCTTTGCTGAGGACGAAGAAAATGCCTAAGCAAAGAAAAAAACGAAAGGCTTTATGGCCTCGAATTTTATTGATCATCGTATTGTTGTTGGGGATTGCCGGTATCGGTACGTTTCTTTATATACGTATGAATTTAGAACCGGTAGGAAATGGAGAAGAAACCATTTCTTTTGAAATCACAGAAGGAGAAACTTTTGATTCTGTCTTGACCTCATTAGAAGAAAAAAACATGATTCGCTCTGATTCCGTGGCTAAGCTGTATGCTCGTTTTACGGGAATGAATCAGTATTATGCCGGTCTATTTGAGTTAAACGATGGCATGAGCACCACAGAGATCTTATCGTATATCGGAAATCAGGAAAATGCCCGACAGGAAGAAAAACGATTGACAGTACCGGAAGGAACATGGGCCAAGGAAGTAGCCGCTTCGATTTCCAGCCTGTATCCATCTTACAGCACCGATGAGATTCTATCTTTGTGGAATGACAGTGAATATATTCAAACATTGTCAAAGGATTATGCCTTTTTGGATGCGGATGCCCTTAATAACGATAACTATAAAGTAAAGCTGGAAGGCTATTTGTTCCCGGAGACGTATTTCTTAGCGGATGATGCCGATTTAGATACGATCACACGTACAATGCTGGATCAGTTTAGTATTTTCTATGAAGAACATAAATCAGCTTTTGAAAATAGTACTTACTCGGTACATGAACTGGTCATACTCGCCAGTGTTGTTCAGTTTGAGTCTGGTACTAAACAAGATATGGCCTCGATTGCCGGCGTCTTCTATAATCGTTTAAATCAGGATATGCGTTTGGAATCCAGCGTTACTGTGTGCTATGCGTTGTATGATCAGTTTGATGATCCACAGGATTGTGAAACACAAACCGATGTAGATTCACCATACAATACCTATCTGAATAACGGACTGCCGGTTGGACCTATTTTAAATCCCGGAGGCGATGCCTTACTGGCTGTATTAGAACCGGAATCTTCAGAGTATTTATTCTTTGCGGCCGATATTCATGGTGATGGTAAGGTGTATTATTCCAAGACGTATGAGGAACATCAGCGCATTTGTGAAGAGCTGGGTCTGATCTTGAATTAAGGATTGAAAAAAACAGTGGGTATGCTATAATCACAATGCAATCAAGGAGTGAATAAACAATGGAAAATGATAAATTTTATGTCACCCAGGAAGGGTATAATGATCTTGTCAAAGAGCATGAAAATCTAGTTCAAAATGTCCGTCAGCAGGTCATCGTTGAATTACAGGAAGCCCGTGCACAGGGGGACTTGTCTGAAAACGCGGATTACGATGCAGCCAGAGATCATCAGGCACAGGTAGAAGCTCGTATTCGTGAGTTGGAGACAATGATCAAAAATGCGGAGATCATTGAAGAATCTGATGGCAAGAAAAAGAAGAAAAATGCCGTTGTGAAGTTGGGATCGATCGTGACATTGGAAGATTTACAGGATCATGTAGAGAACACATTCTCTATCGTAGGTTCTATTGAAGCTGACCCATTAAACGGAAAGCTTTCCAACAATACGCCATTGGCTGAAGCTATTTTGGATCACAAAGTTGGAGAGACAGTAACTGTTACACGTGTCGAAGAACCATATAAAGTAAAAATTTTAAGTATAAAGTAATAGTTTTTCAAATTTTATACGTATATAAAAGAAGGGTGATATATTATGAAAAGAACTCTTCTTTTTTTGTTATTTGTGTTTTGTCTCTGTTTTGCGTACTGGAATCGATATCAGCCAGTTAATTTGAGTTTAGTAGCACCAACGATCAAGAAAGCAGAGATAAAGGGAGAAGTCAACAAACCAGGGATTTATTCCATCAAGTGGGAAGCTACAATACAAGATCTCATTGAGGAAGCAGGCGGACTTACCAAGGCAGCGGACATACAAAATTTAACATTGTTAGAAAATGTGGAACCGGACAGTACGATCATGATTCCATCTTCAAAAGAAACAGCGCATTTAATCTCGATTAACTCTGCTTCCAAGGAAGAACTTTGTCGTCTGCATAGAATCGGCCCGGCCATGGCAGATCGCATCATCGCTTATCGTCAAGAAAAGCCGTTTTCTACGCTGGAAGAAATTATGAACGTTAAAGGGATTGGGCCTAAACTGTTTGAAGCCATCAAGAATCAGATTTCGTTATGAAAAGGAATATGTTCTTTCTAGCGGTTGGATTCTGGATTTCGTTGGCAATAAAGGATATATACTTTCTACTTATTCTCTTTGTGTGTGGTTTATTTTTGCTTTGTGCAACCAATACAAAGTATTTGGGTATCCTTGTGATCTGGATAATGGTATGTCTAGTTTCTTTGTGCTTTTATCCTGTGCAGCCGACAATACCAAAACCTGGTACGTATGTGATAGAGGAAATAAAGGCTAATTATGCGATTGCCTCGGATTCTACAACAAAGGTTCTCTTATATGATCTTCAAGATATAGATTATGGTGATCAATACAAAATAAAAGAATTTAAACATGTGCATTCTTTGAATAATCTTTCGTTATTTTCCTTTGAACAGTATCTTCAGACATCCGATATTTATTATCAGGGAAATGTTCATAAAAATTCTCTGGTTCAAAAGGGAAGGTCTTTACGCAGTGATGTATATCGTTTTATTCGTCATCATTCTTCGTCTCTACAAGGACTTTTATATGGCATTTACAAGGAAGGTACACCGGATTTAGTCATGCGTTTATCACTTCCGTTGATGGCCGTGTTCTATTCTGTAGAGAAAGCTTTAAAACGGTTTGCATCGTCTTCAGGGATAACTCTATTCATGATCTTGATAGGACTCTTATGTGGCCTGATGTTTGTTTTTACAGCCTCTTTATGTCGTTATATTTGTCAGAAAATTTCTCGTTATTTCTTTAAGGAATGGGAATATCAATTTGCCTGTACGACTTTTTTATTTCTACTTTTGATGCCACAAAAAGCACTTTCCTTTGCCTTTGTTCTTCCGTCTTTGTTTTCACTGACAGTCGTTTTGTGTTCGGGCTCAGTACAAAGATGGTTGGTACGAAAGCTTCTCTTATTCGGACTTTCATTTTTATACTTTCAAGAAATTGATGGATTCAGCTTTCTTTGTTTTAGCTGGCTGCGTAAATGGAGTGGTATCGTATTGTTGCTGGCATGTGTTGGATTGTGGTTTCCGACTGTGGATATTTCAACATACTGGATTGCATTTGCGGATGCACTTCCTTCTTTTACGTGGTTTTATGATGCCGGTTTCTTATTTTTACTGGTGTGGTTGACCGCTTGTTTTGGATTACTTTTTTATCGCAAACAGAGAATAACTGTACTATTATCGGTCACAACGATGCTGGTGCCTTTTGTTTTACCATATTGTGATCCTTTCTTTAGAGTGACGGTCTTTTCCATTGGACAGGCGGACTGCACTTTGATCACAGAACCTTTTTTGCGATCAGCCGTATTGATTGACTGTGGAGAAAATATCATGCATCCGGACAATATGGAAAAAGTAGTATTGCCATATCTTCAAAAGAAGCATATCAGCAGAATTGATGCTGTTATTTTGACTCATGAAGATTTTGATCATATCGGTGGCATTGAAACTTTAAAGGAGCATTTAAAGATTGATGCGATCATTACGCAGCCTTTTCAAAAAATCAATGTTTCGTATCCGTTTTATTCACTGTTGGAAAATCGTGATGCGAAAGAAGAAAACGATAAAAGTATCATCTCTTATTTTACTTATGATGATCAGAGCTATTTATGGATGGGCGATGCTTCAAGAATGATCGAAAAACAGTTGCTTCACCAATATCCGAATCTAAAAGCCGACATTCTAAAAGTTGGACATCATGGCTCAAAAACCAGCTCTTCATCAGACTTCTTGTATCACGTGCATCCACAACTTGCTTTAATCTCTTCTGGAAAAGGCAATCGATACGGACATCCCGATCTTGAAGTACTCAATAACTTACAGAAAGCAGGCATTGATGCACTGAATACTGCAGATGTGGGGATGATACAAATTTCAAGCTTTCATGGCTTACATTTTTTTCAAACAGGGAATCATATTTTTGGTATAATTGGTTCGGTGATTTAAATATGTTCTATATCGTATTTGGTGATGATACAAGTCGTATTCATCAAAAGGTAGATGTGATAAAAAGAAAACACAAGATTCAAAATATCGTGCGTTTAGATGCAATGGTGCAAACACAGGAGGAAGTCCTGCAGGAGATGGACAGCATCTCTATCTTTGATGAGGCTAAGATGATCTGTCTGGAGCATTGTACATTCCTGTCTTCGAAAAATACCACGCATTATGACATTGAACCGTTTTTAAAAAGAAATGGGGAGGATGGCTATGTTCTTGTTTTGATTTGTGAAAGTGCCAAGCTGGATCAAAGAAAAAAAGCGGTAAAACAGTTGATGGAAATTTCCACAGTGTATAGTTGTATCGCCTTAGATGAACAAAGTCAGAGAAGCTATATTCAGGAGCATATCAAGAAAGAACAGCTACATATGGATGCGGATGCTTTGCGATGGTTTTGTCAAAGAGTCGGCCTGGATGCGATGCGAATTGACTCAGAGATCTATAAATTAAAAACTTATGGAGATGTGATTCATTTAGAAGATGTACAAGCATTGGTTACGCCGGAGCCGGTCAACGATGTTTTTAAGATGGTAGATGCGCTGTTTTCCAAAAACGGGGTTCGTTTATTAGCTTTTTATCGAAACTTTCGAAAACAGAATATGGAGCCGGTAGCAATCATCGGATTGTTGGCATCACAAGTTCGCTTTTTATTTCAGGTTCGAGTTTGCATGGATCAGGCGATGACAAAAGAAGAAATCGCTTCGTTTTTAAAGGCGCATCCTTATCGGGTGCAGATCAATATGAAAAAGGCACAATCTTTTACCAGCGAGGAGTTATTGGATCAGTTAGAAACCTTGGCTACATTGGATCAGGAAATGAAAATGGGGCGTATCGATAAGGATGAAGGTTTTGAGAACATGATCTTAAAACGGATGTAAAAAAAAGAGTTTCCCAAGCGGAAACTTTTTTTACTGAATATGGTTGATAGCTGTAGCCAAACGTGATTTCTGTCGGCTGGCATAGTTCTTATGATGTACGCCTTTAGCGACAGCTTTATCAAGCTTTGAACAACATTCGTTGTATGCGGCAACTGCTGCTTCTTTATCCTGAGCTTCTACAGCAGCTAAAACTTTTTTAATGGAAGTTTTTAAAGCCGTTTTTTTGGATACAACTAATTTGTGCGCTTTGTTATTTGTTTTAACACGTTTCTTTTGCGATTTAATTTGTGGCATGGCTTGCACCTCCTGACTTAAATTGCTTTTGAATTATAACAAAATATTGTTCTTAATGCAACACAAGTTCAAAAAAATAGGGTATAATAGCCAAGATTGGAGGAATGGATATGAAAAAAGTACGTACTGTTTTTATGGGAACCCCGCAAATCGCCTGTACTGTATTAGAAAATATGATAGAAGCTGGTATCGATATCGTACTGGTGGTGACACAACCGGATCGAAAGGTAGGTCGTAAGCAGAAGACTACTTATTCACCGGTTAAGGAATGTGCTTTGCATCATGACATTCCTGTGTTCCAGCCATATCGCATCAAAGAGGAGTATCAGGCTGTTTTGGATGCCAAGCCGGAACTGATCGTGACTTGTGCATTTGGACAAATCGTACCGGATGTGATTTTAGAGGCACCGATTTATGGTTGTGTGAATCTTCATGGTTCTTTATTGCCAAAATATCGAGGGGCAGCGCCGATTCAAAGGGCCATCTGGGATGGTGAAAAAAAGACTGGCATGTCTTTGATGAAGATGGTTTCAGCTATGGATGCCGGACCGGTTTTTGATACCGAAGAAATCGTGATTGAGCCAATGGAAACATCGTCCAGCTTATTTGAAAAGATGGCATTGGCGGCCAGTCGCTTGTTGATAAGAGATTATGATGCGATCTGTTCTAAGGATGCACACTATGTGGAACAAGATGAGTCATTGGTAACCTTTGCGGCCAAGATTGAAAAAGAAGATGAAAAGATCGATCTTTCCAAAGATGATGAAGCCATTCTTTGTCAGATCAATGCTTTATCGCATGCGCCGGGAGGCTACATTGAAGTCAATCACAAGAAGTTTAAGATTTATAAAGTAAATTATAAACAACAGGAAGTTAAGGATCCTTTTGTTTGGTTAGGAAAAGTGGAACAAGGCTTTGGTTTAAGTCTTCACCATGGCATTTTGATCATTCAACAGTGCCAAATGGAAGGGAAACCGATTGTTTCCGGTCTGGATTTTGCCAATGGACAAGGACAAAATCTAAAAGGGAAACGCGTCAGTTAAGGAGTGGTGAAATGGATCAGAAGAATATACGAAATTTTTCAATTATCGCACATATCGATCATGGCAAATCCACATTAGCCGATCGTATTTTGGAATTGACAGATACTGTGGAAAAAAGAGAGATGAAGGATCAGATCTTAGATTCTATGGATCTGGAAAGAGAAAGAGGTATTACGATCAAATTGAATGCGGTTCAACTGATTTATCATGCCAAAGATGGACTGGACTATGTTTTTCATTTGATCGATACACCGGGCCATGTCGATTTTAGCTATGAGGTTTCTCGCTCTTTAGCTGCCTGTGATGGCGCTGTGCTTGTCGTTGATGCGGCCCAGGGGGTACAGGCACAAACCTTGGCTAATGTTTATCTGGCTTTAGAAAACGATCTTGAGATTTTACCGGTTTTAAATAAAGTCGATCTTCCCAGCGCACAACCAGATGTTGTCAAAGAGGAAATTGAAAATCTCATCGGTTTAGATTGCAGCGATGCGGTAGAGATCAGTGCTAAATCCGGCTTACATGTCGATCAGGTACTGGAGCAGATTGTGCATAAGTTACCGGCACCCAAAGGTGATAAAGATGCACCGCTTCAAGCTCTGGTCTTTGACAGCCTTTATGATTCTTATCGTGGTGTTATTGCCTTTATCAGTGTCAAAAATGGAACAATCAAACCGAAAGATAAGATTCGTTTTATGGCAACTGGCGCTGAATATGAGGTCATCGATGTTGGTGTTCGTACACCTAAGGAAGTTATTAAATCCGAACTTGTGACCGGTGAAGTCGGTTGGGTGAGTGCGGCCATCAAAAATATCGAGGATGTACGTGTCGGTGATACGATTACCAAAGTGGAACAACCTTGTGAAGTGGCTTTGCATGGGTATCGTGAAATGAATCCAATGGTTTATTGTGGACTCTACCCGGTGGATAATGCTCGTTATGATGATCTAAAAGAAGCCTTATCCAAATTGAAGTTAAATGATGCTTCTTTGCGCTTTGAGCCGGAGACATCCCAGGCTTTGGGTTTTGGTTTCCGCTGTGGCTTTTTAGGACTATTACATATGGATGTGGTCGAAGAGCGGTTAGAAAGAGAATACAATTTGGATTTGATCGCCACATCACCTTCGGTAATTTATCATGTCTATAAGACCGATGGAACGATGTTGGAAATCGATAATCCGGCCGCTTTACCGCCTACACAAAATATCGATCATATCGAAGAGCCTTATGTACGCGCTGAAATTATGGTACCAAAGGATTATGTAGGCGCCATGATGGATTTGTGTCAGAAAAAACGAGGAGAATACATCGATATGCAGGTGATTGATGATCTTCGTATGAACATGGTCTATGAATTACCTTTAAGTGAAATCATCTATGATTTCTTTGACAAGATGAAATCATATACTAAGGGTTATGCCAGTCTGGACTATCATTTTAGTGGTTATAAAACAAGTGCTTTAGTAAAAATGGATATCTTATTGAACGGACAAATTATCGATGCCTTAAGTACGATCGTGTTTAAGGATTTTGCCTATAATCGAGGCAATGCGATGACCATCAAGTTAAAAGATATCATTCCTAAGCAGCAGTTTGAAATTCCGGTACAGGCAGCTATTGGTGGAAAAATTATTGCCCGTACCAATATTAAAGCGCTGCGTAAGAATGTATTGGCCAAGTGCTATGGTGGGGATATCTCTCGTAAAAAGAAACTGTTGGAAAAACAGAAAGAAGGAAAGAAACGTATGAAGAAAGTGGGATCGGTAGAAATTCCCCAGGAAGCTTTCATGGCTGTTCTTTCTATGGATGATCAATAATGGCGGATGCGTGTTATGTCCATGTTCCGTTTTGTAGGAGCATTTGCTATTATTGTGCATTTTGTCGTTGGATCTATGATGAAAACAGAATAGATCCCTGGTTGGATCAAATTCAAAAAGAAGTTCATTCAAAATCTATATCACATTTAAAGACGTTATATTTTGGAGGGGGAACACCTAACTCTCTTTCAGAATCTTCGTTTATCAAACTGGCTTCTTTCTTTAAACCGTATTTAGATAACAACTATGAATGGACGGTAGAGTGCAATCCAGAGTATGTGACACAGGAACAGGCAGCTTTGTATCAGAAGCTGGGTGTTAACCGAATCAGTCTTGGTGTTCAGACATTTTCCAATATAAGGCTGCAGGCTATTGGTCGAACACATTCCATAAAACAAGTTACTGATGCGATTTCTTATTTTAAGAAAGCCGGTATCCATAATATCTCTATTGATTTGATTTATGCTTTACCAAATCAGACTTTAGAGGAAGTGAAAGAGGATCTGGCACATGCGTTCGCATTAGATATAAAGCATCTTTCCATTTATTCTTTACAGATCGAGGAAAATTCTGTTTTTGGCAAATGGCATATTTTGCCCTGTGATGAAGACTTGGAAGCGGATATGTATGAAACCATTGTTTCGGCATGTGTTGAACACGGATTTGAACATTATGAAATCAGCAGCTTTGCCAAAGAGAAAGCCTATTCTCGACATAATCTTCATTATTGGTCGGATCAGGATTTTTATGGTATTGGCTGTGGCGCATCCGGTAAAGAAAATGGGTTGTTGTATGAAAATACTAAGGATATGCAGACATATTTAAAAGAAGGATCCAATCCTGTTTATTTGGAAGAGGATAACGCCTTTGATGCAATCATGATGGCATTGCGAACGAGTTTTGGATTAAATGTTGACCAATGGCAAAAAAAGTATCAAAAGGATTTTCATACGAGCTATCAAAATGTCTTGCGAAAATACATACCGGAATATCTTGTTTATGAAAAACCGTATTTAAAACCAACACCCAAGGGAATGGAAATTTTAAATACGATTTTAGTTGATTTCCTCGATGTAAACTGATATAGTAAATTTGCTTTTGGTCTAAGAACAAGGAGACTTCCGACCTTATTCCTGGATCATTAGAACACAATACAGGAGGAAGAAAAAAATGTTATTAAAAGCAGAAAAACAGGCTATTATGAAAGAATATGCCACACATGAAGGAGATACAGGTTCTCCGGAAGTTCAGATCGCGGTATTGACAGCACAGATCAACCGTTTGACAGAACATTTCAAGGAACACAAACATGATTATCATTCTCAAAGAGGTTTGATGAAAATGGTTGGTCGCCGTAAAAACATGTTGGCATATTTGAAGAACAAAGATTTGGAACGTTATAAATCTTTGATCGCTCGTTTAGGTCTGAGAAAGTAATCGAAAGATTACTTTTTTTTGTTGTCTGATTATGTTACACTAACAATCGGTATAAAGAGAGGTAAAATATGGCGAAACAAGAGTTTCATTTAGATTTCTGTGGTCGGGGGATCACAGTGGAAACTGGTGAGATTGCCAAGCAGGCAGATGGCGCTGTCATCGTGCGTTACGGAGATACCGTTACGTTATCAACCGCTTGTGCATCGAATCAGGCAAAGGAAGGAATTGATTTCTTTCCGCTAACAGTAAGTTTTGAAGAAAAGTTATACTCTGTAGGGAAGATTCCGGGAGGTTTTTTACGAAGAGAAGGACGTCCAAGTGAGCATGCGACTTTAACGGCTCGTATGATCGATCGTCCGATTCGTCCTTTGTTTGCGGAAGGCTTCCGTAATGAAGTACAGGTCGTGAATACGGTTTTAAGTGTAGATCAGGACTATTCACCGGAAATGGCGGCTATGTTTGGAGCCAGCCTTGCCTTGTGCATCAGTGATATTCCATTTAACGGCCCGATTGCCGGTGTAAAAGTCGGTCGTGTCAACGGGGAACTGATTTGTAACCCAACCGTTGAACAGGCGGCTGCCAGTGATATCGATCTTACGGTTGCCGGTACCAGCCAGGCTTTGAACATGGTGGAAGCCGGGGCCAAAGAGGTCAGTGAAGAAGATATGTTACAGGCATTGATGTTTGGGCATGAACAAATCAAAAAGCTTTGTGCATTTCAGGAAGAAATTGTAAAAGCCTGTGGTAAAGAAAAACGTGAAGTGACGTTATATGCAGTTGATGAAGCATTAGATAAAGAAGTTCGCGAAAACTTTGAAGCAAAAATCCGTGAAGCTGTATCCATCAAAGAAAAATTGGACCGCTACGGAAAAATTGATGAGTTGACAGAAAAAGCAGTAGAGATGATCTCTGCCAAGGAATACGATTCTGAAAAAGAATTGAATAATGCCGTAAAACAGACAAAAGAAATTTGTCGTGGTATTGAAGCCGATGAAGTTCGTCGTTTGATCATCGAAGACAAAGTGCGTCCGGATGGCCGTGCCATCGATGAAATTCGTCCATTAAATTCACAAGTCGATTTATTGCCAAGAGTTCATGGCTCTGCCTTATTTACACGTGGTGAAACGCAGGTATTATCTACCACAACATTAGGGGCTATTAACGAAAATCAGATCATTGATGATTTGACAGAGGTTGAAGCTAAGCGTTTTATGCATCATTACAATTTCCCACCATACTGTGTAGGTGAAACCGGACGTATGGGAAGTCCGGGACGTCGTGAAATCGGACATGGTGCTTTAGGAGAACGTGCTTTGTTGCAGATATTACCAAGCTTAGATGAATTCCCTTATACGATTCGTACCGTTGCCGATGTTATGGAAAGTAACGGTTCCAGTTCTCAGGCTAGTATTTGCGCCGGAACGATGTCTTTGATGGCAGCCGGTGTTCCAATCAAAGCGCCGGTAGCCGGTATTGCGATGGGGCTGATCATGGATGATGACTCCGGTAAATATACAGTATTAACGGATATTCAGGGTATGGAAGATCACTTTGGTGATATGGATTTCAAAGTTGCCGGTACGACAAACGGGATCACTGCCTTACAGATGGATATCAAGGTGACTGGAATCACAAAGGATATTTTCGAAGAAGCACTGGCACAGGCGCACAAAGCCCGTCTGGAAATCTTAGATAACATGTTGGCATGTATTCCGGAACCAAGAAAGGAATTAAGTCCATACGCTCCTAAGATAGCGATGATGAACATTGATCCAGATAAGATCAAGGATGTCATTGGTCCAGGCGGAAAAATGATCAATGAGATCATTGCGGCTTGTGACAATGTCAAGATCGATATCGATGATGATGGAAAAGTCGTGATCTATCATAATGACTATGCTACGATCAACAAAGCTAAAGAAATGATTTCTAATATCGTTCGTGAAGCTAAAGTCGGTGATATCTATACCGCAACAGTCGTTCGTATCGAAAAATTTGGTGCATTTGTCAACTTGTTTGGTAATACGGATGGTTTATTGCACATCTCCAAGATCTCTCATCACCGTGTAGAAAAAGTGGAAGATGTCTTAAAGATCGGTGATACGATTGATGTCAAGGTTACCGAGATCGACAATAAGGGTCGTATCAATGTCAGTGCCAAAGCACTGCTTCCAAAACCAAAGGAAGAACCGAAAAAAGAACAGAAAGAAGAATTGAACTAGGATTGCGCTCTGCAATCCTTTTTTGTATTTTTGTAAAAAGTGATTTTATTGGATTTCAGTTATAATATAACAAGCAAACGTAAACATTTTTATTTTTTGAAATTCTTCTAAATGGCGATAAACAGAAGAGATTTTAATGATTAGGAATTTTTATAAAACGTAATAGAAGATAATTGTCATTCCTGTTTATAGTCGATTTGAAATGTGTTAAAATACCAAAGAGAGGTGGAACTAACATATGGATTTTTTGAAATTTGCACAAGAAAAACAAGATGATTTTCTTAAAGACTTGAATACATTGGTTTCTATAGAATCAACACGCGATTTATCCACAAAAGCTGAAAATGCGCCTTTTGGTAAGAAATGCCGAGAAGCGTTGGATGCGATGTTGGAAATGGGAAAACGTGATGGTTTTGTGACAAAAGATATTGATGGCTATGCCGGTGTCATTGAATATGGAGAACAAAAAGATACATTAGGTGTATTGGGTCATCTGGATATTGTTCCGATCGGAGATGACTGGACAAAAGATCCGCTGAAAGTCACTGTCAATGACGGTTATGTATTTGGTCGTGGTGTCATGGATGATAAAGGGCCGGCTTTGGCTGCTTATTATGCGCTAAAGATCATTAAAGAACAAAACATTCCTTTAAAGCGCAGGGTCATGTTGATTACCGGATGTGATGAAGAAAGTGGAATGGAGTGCATGGACTATTATAAAGAACATGCGGAAATTCCACAGATGGGATTTGTACCGGATGCCGATTTTCCGGTCATCTATGGAGAAAAAGGTGGCCTGCATGTAGTCTTGGAATCACAGGATGAAAGTGTGATCCAGTCTTTTCATGCCGGCAGTCGACCTAATATCGTGATTGGAAAAGCGGATTGTACACTTGCCTCCATCAATGATAAACAAAAAGAAGAGTTTGCCTATTATTGTAAAGTCAATGGTTTGCAGGGAAGTATTGAAGGCAATACGATTCATATTGACGGTGTTTTTGCCCATGCAGCTATGCCATGGTTAGGAGTAAATGCAGCAGTTCACATTTTAAATTTTGTCGGTCAGTCCTTTGATGATCAACTTGCCAAGGATTTATATCATATCTTACAAGACTGGCAGGGAAAACCGGTTGGTATTTATAAAAATGGTTTATATATGTCTTTCTTGACGATGAATACAGGTATTGTTGATATTGAAGATGGTAAAACACGGATTTTGATTGATATTCGTTATCCAAACGATACGGATGCGAAGACGATTATGGAAGGCTTTGATGCGACATGTGCTTCTTTATCCTCCAACATTCATGCAATCATGGAAAGTGATTCCAAACCGTTGTTTGTCGATCCTCAATCCAAGTTGGTTACAGATTTGATGGCGGTTTATCAGAAATACACGAAAGATACGTTCTCCTGCGCCTTTACATTGGGTGGAGGAACGTATGCTCGTAAGTTTGAAAATTTCGTATCTTATGGACCGGTCTTGCCAAACGAAGTAAAAACGACCGATCAATTTGTCGGAGAATGTCATCAAAGAGATGAAGGAATTAAATTGGAGAATTTGATACAGGCCATCGCAATTTATGCCGATGCGATTGTATCTTTGTGTAGTTAATCATGCGAATGCGTAAAGTAAAGTGGGCTGTGGAATACTTATCCGACAGTCAGAAGCTTGTCAGCCATCCCGAAGAAAAAAGGTCTTTATGGAAGGGACAGTATCGCCTGCTTCATGTAGAGATTGGCTGCGGTAAAGGAAACTATTCGTTAGAAATGGCACGTAAATATCCGGATGAACTGTTTGTGGCTATTGAAAAGAATGAGAGTGCAGCTGGTATTGCGGCAAAGAAATTTGATGAGGCCATGGAAGTGGAAAATCTTTTCTTGATTCATGGCGATGCTTCTTTGATCGATACATGGTTTGCCAAAGAAGAGGTCGATATACTGCATCTAAACTTTAGTGATCCATGGCCGAAAAAACGATATGCGAAGCGAAGATTGAGCAGTGCTTCCTTTCTGCAGCAATATCAGTCGATCTTATCTAAGTACGGACAAATCCAGATGAAAACAGATAATGAAAAGTTGTTTGAATATTCTGTTCTGGAGTTTTTGAAAGCAGGCTTTTTATTGGATGATTTATGTGTGAATTATCGAAGAGAGCCGCATGAAGAAGATGCGATTACCGAATACGAAGAAAAATTTATTGCTAATGGACAGCCTATCTATCGCTGTGTATTCAAAAAGGAGAAGGAAAATGAAACAGATTCATAATGAACAGGAATTTAATACCGCTATTCAAAATGATAAAATCAGTGTCATCTTATTTACGACCAAATGGTGTGGTGACTGCATGTTTATCAAACCATTTATGCCAAGTGTCGAAGCAGCATATGATGCCTATGATTTTTATGAAATAGACCGTGATGAAATGATGGATCTGGCACAAGAATTGGAAATCATGGGAATCCCAAGCTTTGTCAGCTTTAAAAATGGAAAAGAATTTTCTCGTTTTGTCTCTTCACTGCGAAAGACCAGACCGGAAATTGAAGCATATCTTGATGCGTTAAAGGATGTGGAGGAATAAGTATGTTTAAAGACTTAATGCAAGCTATTTTTACCGAAGAAGTGGAACCGGAAGAAGAAGTAAACGAGCCTGTTCAAAAAGAAGAGATGCCTGTTTCCAATGTACAGGCACAACAACAACCACAGGAATCAACTTTTGTTGAGCCGCAGATTTCTCTGGAACCACAGACAGAAGATGTACAGATCGCAAACTTTGGCCAGACTCCTGGAAGCACAGAACCCAAAAGTACGATCTTTACGGGGTTAGATGTTGACAGTGTAGCAAGCGAAGAGCCGCGTCCAAGAAAAAAAATGTATCATTTCGATCGCTCTAAAGCCAAAAAAGTGCGCAGAACTCAGGAGGATTTGGAATATACACCGATTATTTCTCCGATTTTTGGGAATATGGAAGAGTCAAAAAAAGATACGTCCAAGGTGCATAATGCGATTGACTTAAGTAAACCGGAGCAGCTGGAAGACTATATGACCGTTCTTTCACCGATGTACGGAGATCGACCGGGTGTAACACCAGTGGTACAGAATATTCCAAAGATGGAACCGGCACAAAAAGAAGTCAAGAGCAAGGATCGCGGATATTCTCTGGATTCGATGTTAGAAAAACCAGAAAAGAAAGAAAACAAGCAAGCCACTTTGTTTTCAAAAGACTGATTCGAGGTGAGTCAAGTGGCCTATCATTTTATTGGAATCAAAGGTACAGGAATGGCAGCTTTAGCCAGTATTCTTTATGATGAGCATAAAGAGGTTACGGGAAGCGATATTGAAAAATATATCTTTACGCAGGATGAATTGGAAAAAAGAGGCATTCCGATCACGACCTTTGATGCCAGTCATATTCATGATCATGATACATGCATTATCGGACTTTCGTTTGATGAGACCAATCCGGAAGTCAAAGCGGCTGTACAGAATCCAACGGTAAAGACATATTACTACAATGAATACCTGGGAAAATTGTTGGAGTCTTATGCGTCCATCAGTGTAGCAGGAACGCATGGAAAATCAACGACGACGGGAATTTTGGGGCATGTCTTGCCACAGCTTTTACCGACGGGATATTTGATTGGTGATGGACATGGACATATGCCGGAGGATGCGAAATATTTTGTATTGGAATCTTGTGAGTTTCAACGACATTTTTTAGCATATCATCCAGATTATGCACTGATTACTAACATTGAGTTGGATCATGTTGATTATTATAAAGATATGGATGATTATCTCGATGCGTTTCAATCTTTTGTCAATCAGACAAAGAAACACTGTGTCATTTTTGGAGATGATCCATATTTGTCAAAACTATCGTATTCGGTACCTGTTACGACATATGGTTTACAAGAGGGAAATGATTATCAGGCTGTAAATATTGAACAAGGTCCTTTTGGAATGCACTTTGATTGTTTATATCAGGGTCAGGTTTTAGCACATATCGAATTAAGCGAGGTCGGTGATCCCTTCCTGCAGGATGCCTTAGGTTGTTTTGCCTTATGTCATGTGCTAGGAATGCCTGTAAATGACATTGTCGAGGGATTAAAGACTTATCAGGGAATTGCCCGCCGTTTTGTCATCGAAGAGGTCAAAGACAGTGTATTGATCGATGATTATGCGCATCATCCGACTGCCATTCGCTACATGATTGATTCGGCACGAAAGAAATATCCGGGAAAGAAGGTTATCGCCTTGTATAAACCGGATCGTTATTCCAGGCTGCAATATTTCCTTCAAGATTTTGCCGATAGCTTAAATACGGCTGATCAAGTTGTATTGTGTGATTTCCCTAAAAATGCGCAAAGAGAAAATGAAAGTATTACAGTTACGATTCAAGATCTTTTAGATTTATGTCCGAATTCTATCTTATTGGATATCGATGAAAAATCAGCAGAGGTCTTAAAAGAGATGGCACCGGCTGTCTATGTCTTTATGTCCAGTAAGGATATTTACCTATTAAAGGATAAATTAGCAAGCCTTCTAAAATAGTATCGTTTATAGACGCCTTTAGGGTGTCTTTTTTCAACTCCGTCTTTATTTTAAAGCGTTTTCAAGATTTATGAAAATTTTTTCAAAAAGAATTGGTCTTCCTTCCTTTGAAATGTTATAATATCTCTGAGGTGATATTTTGACTGTAAATGAATTTTTTTCTACGGTTGCGATGGTTGCAGGTTGGATCTTACCTGTGCTGGGCATCGTTGTTTTAGTATATGTAATTTTGATCTTAAAAGAGCTTTTACAAACAGTAAAAAGCGCTACTCGAACCTTAGATACAACCGAACAACAGCTCCGTAAGCTGGATGCTCCTCTTTCTACAGCAGAGAATATCTCACATACGATCGACGAAGTACATGAAACTACGAAAAAAGCAGTAAAGACAGCAGCCAGTACCGTAGTCAAGAATGTAGATCAGATTAAGAACTGGTTCAATACGAAGAAGGAGCCGGTCATGGATATAGAACCTGTAAATGCAGCATCAGATAAGGAGGATGAATCATGAGTGATGAAAACAAAAGCACTGAAGTTGTTCAGGAATTAGAAAATGAAGCGATGGATCAGCTGGAAACGCTGAAAGAAGACAACAACAAAGAAAATGAGGAAGTAATTCAGGATGCCAAAGAAAAGATCAAGGCTATTTTTGAAGATCTGCAGGAATGGATCAAAGAAAATACAGAACCGGAGAAAGTCAAAGAAGGTTTAAACAAGGCTAAAGAGGAAACAGTAAAGGTCTTGAAGGCGACAAAGGAAAAAGCGTTGGAAATCAGCAATTCAGAACAGTTCAAGAATACAGTTTCAGCTGGGAAGGACTTTTTACTGGGGGCTGGTGCTTTGATTGGAGATGGTATCAAAGCCGGTGCTGATGCCTTGATGAAAAACGATAATATCAAAAACTTTGTGAACACGGCCGATGAAAAGCTGGATGTATTAAGAGAAAGCGAAGGTTTGAAAAACGCCGTGGATTCTGCGGAACAAGTTACACAAAAAGTAGGAGATGCGGTATTTAGTGGAATCCGTAAGTTCCTTGATAAAAAAGATCGTACAACTTCCGATTCGGATATACAGGAGGATGAAGAATAAGCTATGAAACGTATAACGATTTATGATGTGGCCAAGGAGGCTGATGTTTCTTTGGCTACGGTCAGCCGAGTCATTAATGACAGCAATGTGGTTCGTGAAGACACTAAACAAAGGGTACAGGAAGCCATCGAAAAGTTAGGCTACAAGCCCAATGCGATTGCACAGGGACTTGCCTTATCCAAAACAACGACCGTATCGATCGTCATGAGTGAAAAACTGTTTGCCTATAATGGGAAAATTTTAAATGGTTTGATGGATGTGGCAAAGATTTATAACTACAACATTATGTTTCACACGACATCACAGGGCATTTCTAAAATGCAGGATGTGATTGAATCCATCATCAAATCTCATGTCGATGGGGTTATTTTATTCAATGACAACTTCTCAGAGGATGAGATGGAAGTCTTGCAGGAATATCAGATTCCAATGGTTGTCGTTGGTTCTTTGTTGCCGGAAACCAAAGTCAACAATGTAGGCAATGTCTATGTCGATTTTGAAAAAATGGCTTATGAAATGGTCAATGAATTGTTCGATAAGGGCATCAATGATATTTCGCTGGTAGAGGACAAGTTAAATTTAAGTATGATGGAGCAGATGCGATCTGGAATTGAACGTGCTTTCCATGATCACGGAACTGAGTTTAAAAAATACATTTCGTATGATGAAACATATAAAAGCTCTTATAATTTCTTAACGGAATACTTTAAGACCAATAAACCAAGTCAGTTTGTGTTTACATTTAGAGATTCTCAGGCTATTGCGGTATTGAATTCCTGTCAGGAAGCCGGATATAAGATTCCGGATGACTGCCAGCTTGTATGTGTTCTCAATAATAAGTATCTTTCCATGACACGACCTAACATCTCAACCTTTAACATTCCGGAGTATGATATGGGGGCCGTATCGATGCGTTTATTGACAAAAATGCTGGTGGATGATGAATCTGTACGTGAAAACAAAAGCATTGAATTAGGATATTCTTTTATACCTAAAGGAACGACAAAGTAAGGACTATAGATTTGAATAGTCCTTTTTTCATGTTTGGTGTATAATTCTTATATGGAAATAGTAATGATCAATGAAGCAAAAGATAAAAGTATTTATCGCTATAAAAAAGATTATCAAAGGATTTTAGAAAGAGCTTGTTCCATTCTGCATCGTAATCACGATTATACATTAAGTGTCATTTTTGTGACACCGGAAAGGATCCATGAGATCAATAAAGAATATCGCAACATCGATCGCAGTACGGATGTAATTAGCTTTGCTCTGCAGGACGATAGCTCCAACATCGTTTTGGAAGAAGAGGAAAACGAATTAGGAGATATCTTCATCAATGTGGAAGCTATCAGCGCACAGGCAAAGGAGTATGGACATTCTAAACGAAGAGAAGCCTGTTTTCTTTTCTGCCATGGCCTATTACATCTGATGGGTTATGATCACATGTGTCCAAAGGATGAAAAAGAGATGTTTGATTTACAGGATGTGATACTGGATGAAGTGGTTCAAAGGTAGGTTTAAATATGCGTTTAGCGGTCTGCGCTATGCGATTTGTGATAAAAGCATAGCTCTTCAAATGCTGTTTGGCCTGCTAGTGATCCTGTTTGGCTTGTTGCTTGGCTTTACTGTACAAGAATGGTTTTGGATCCTTTTATGTATCGTGCTTGTCGTTGTTGGAGAAATCATAAATTCTTGTATCGAACAGCTTGTCGATTATATTTCTTTAGAACATACCAAGCAGGCAAAACAGATCAAGGATATGGCAGCAGGAGCTGTCTTTTTACTGAGTCTTTTCAGTGCTTTTATTGGATTTGCGATCCTTATTCAAAAAATAATTTAGAAAGGAACGAGTATGACATATAAATCAGGTTTTATTGCGATCATCGGAAGACCCAACGCCGGAAAAAGTACGCTTTTAAATGCATTATTGCGAGAAAAAGTGGCTATTATGTCTGATAAACCCAATACGACAAGAAATAATATTGCCGGTATATTAACCCAGAAAGATGCCCAGTTTGTTTTTGTGGATACACCAGGCATTCATAAACCGCAGCAGCAGTTGGGACGTGTTTTAAATAAAAATGCGTATATGGCCATGGAGGACTGTGATTGTCTGGCATGGATCGTTGATGGCGCACAACCCTTTGGCAAAGGCGATTCGTTTATTCTGGAGCGCATACAATCTTTACATAAGCCTTGTTTTCTTTTGGTTAATAAGATCGATCATCTTTCAAAAGAGAACATGATCAAAGTGTTGATGGATTGGCAGAATAAATATGACTTTCATGCCATCATTCCCATCAGTGCGCTTAAAAAAGAAAACTTGGATGAGCTGTTACAAGTATTGAAACAAGCCCTTCCGGAAGGAATGGCCATGTATCCGCAGGAGATGATCAGTGATCATGATGAGAATTTCCAAACGACGGAAATCATTCGTGAGAAAATCTTATTTGCGACCAAAGAGGAAATTCCACACAGTGTTGCGGTGGTGTTGGAAAATCGCAGGATGGAAGGAAGTCGTCTGCATCTACAGGCGATGATCATTGTCGATCGTGACTCCCAAAAAGGGATATTGATTGGAAAGCAGGGAAGTATGATCAAGAAGATTCGTCTTGCGGCACAAAAAGAACTCAAGGAAAAATTTGGTTGTCCGGTGGATTTGGAATTATATGTTCGCGTAGAGAAAAACTGGCGAAATAAAGAACAAAAAATCAAAGAATTCGGATTGGATGAGCTAGATGACGATTAAAACGACCGGCCTAGTTTTAAAAGTTCAAGATTATAAGGAAAAAGACGGGCTGGCATGGATGTTGACAAAGGATCAAATCGTTTCGGTTCGAGTACGAGGCATCCAGAAAGAAGGCTCCAAACTTAGAAGCGGATGTCAGCCTTTTTTATATGCGACATGGCAGATCGAAGAAAGAAATCAGGGACCGGGATTGTTGATACATGCCACACCAATTTGTTTCTTTTATCGTGTAATGGAGGATCTAACTATACAGGCTTTTAGCTTTCTGTTACGCGATATTTTATTAAAGACTAAGCCTAGTCCTTTGTTGTTGGAAGCTTTTTTTGAATATTTAAAAGCGGTTCAGGACCAAAGAAATTCTGTCTTTGCTTATGGTTGTTTTGTATTAAAAGAAATCTTATGTGCAGAAGGTATTCAGCCATTTGTCGATGGTTGTACTCTTTGTCATCGAAAAGATGCTTTAGAAACGCTGAGTATCAAAGAAGGTGGTTTTTTATGTCATTATTGTAATCAAAATGGCATAAAAATGAATAAATCGGACATGAGAAAAGTTTATCTTTTATTCAAGGCTTCTTCGAAAAATATCGATGTTTTAATTGAAAACTGTCATTTTGAAATCAAAGACTGCATCTTTTGGGCGGATTGGTATGAACGATTTGAACAAACTCATCTTGCTGGTTTGAAATTTTTAAAGACAGTAGTTGACTTATAGAAAAAATAGCTTTATGTAAAGCATATTGTAGAATTGAATCAGATTTTGTATAATGTTAAAAGAATGCTTGGGAGGATCTTATGGCAGAAAAATTATCAAGAACAAAACGGTATGAAGATTTAAGAAATCGGCTGGATGAAGAAACGACAGCTGCTCAGGAAGATAAAATTAATCAACAGACAGGGTTTGCACGCTTATCTAGAACACAACATAAGGCGTTGGCACATGCCAATGATTTAAATGTGTCAACAGCCCCTTCCAGATCATCTGTACAAGAGGCGACTAACAACAACAGCCCAGTCATGGAAGATCTTTTGGGAGAAGTGAAACGCTATAACATTGATCAGGGAAATCGTATAACGGATGATACACAGATCAACATTTTGCGTCAGTTGGATCAAAAACCTTCTTCTATGCACAGAAATACGCATATTGTACCAATGGAGGAAGAAGAAGCCGGCGGTACTATGAAAATACAGAAACCGGAAATCGAACAAGATGTGGACGGTGTGGCTACCTATATGCCAAATCAGAAGTTGACGCGTATCAATCCTATCCAGACAAAACCGGAAGTCGTAGAAGAACCGAAAGTCGGTATGGATGATTCAGTACAAAGCTATGTGGGTCAAGAAGATGAGGATCATTCACCGGAAGCGACCTATACGAATATTGTCCTGGGAAGTCAGGATATTTTAGTAGACGATACGGCAGATACTGATCATTTAAGTCTGTTCGATACGACAAAGCCTTCAAAACAAGAAGAAGTTTTGGAGCAGCCTAAAAAAGAGGTACAGCCAAAACGAACAAAAACACATAAGGCTAAAAAATCAAAATCGAAAAAAGTGCAGGATTCACAAGAAATGCCATCGGCAAAAATTCGTATGAGCACTCGTGATTTGGAAGAGATGGAAAATGAGCCAAAGAGCAAATCGGGTATGATCATCAATGTGATTTTAGTTGTTTTAGTCTTACTTTTGATTGCTTCTTTAGCCGCAACCTTCTACTTCATTACACAAATAGGAGCTTAAAACATGCCAAAATTTAATATTGCGATCGATGGTCCCAGTGGGGTCGGGAAAAGTACTATTGCCAATTTATTAGCCGATGCCTATCATATGATACATTTAGATACCGGCGCTATGTATCGATGCGTTGCTTACTATCTGTTAAAAAACAAAGTGGATGTAAATAACGAAAAAGAACTCTTGGATGCATTGGACAATATAGATATCTCTTTTCAGGAGGATCAAGTGTTTTTAAATGGAGAAAATGTGTCTAAAGAAATTCGTATGAATGAGATATCTATGGCAGCCTCGAAGTTTTCGGCCTTTAATACTGTGCGTAAAAAGCTAGTTTCTTTGCAACAACAGATTGCCAAGGATAAAGGCTATATTCTGGATGGAAGAGATATCTGCAGCGTTGTATTGCCGGATGCCGAGGTAAAAATCTATATGGATGCCTCCAGTAAGGCCAGAGCGCAGCGTCGTTATCAGGAATATATTTCTAAAGGTATTGATGCGGATTATGAGACGATTTTTCAAGATATCGTAGCGCGTGACTATCAAGATTCGCATCGTGAAAATTCGCCGTTACAAGTAGCCGAAGATGCACAGGTCGTTGATACTTCGGATATGACTATTGATGAAGTTGTAGAAGAAATTCAAAAAATAATTGATGAAAAAGTATAGAGAGGAGTGATTTTATGATCCAGGGTACCATTGCAATCGTCGGACGCCCTAATGTTGGGAAATCAACCTTCTTCAATCGCTTGATTGGACAAAGAAAAAGCATTGTTGATGATACACCGGGAGTGACACGAGATCGTATCTATGGAGAAGTAGAATGGCTCACGAAAACCTATCGTATCATTGATACAGGTGGAATCCAGATTGAGGATCAACCATTTGCACAGGAAATCAATATGCAGGTGGATATTGCGATTGAGGAAGCCGATGTCATTGTTTTTCTTGTCTCCTGTAAAGAAGGTGTTATGACCGATGATATGGCCATTGCCAAAAAACTACAGAAGTCTGGCAAACCCATCGTGTTAGTTGTCAATAAGGTAGATAATGAAAAATTACGCTTAGATGCGTATGAATTCTATGCTTTGGGATTACAGGATCCATTCTGTGTCAGTAGCGCTCATGGTATCGGTTTAGGTGACGTATTGGATGAGATCACCAGAGTTATGCCGGAAAAGAAATTATCCCCTTATGAAGGAATGACATCTTTTTGTGTGATCGGACGTCCCAATGTCGGAAAAAGTTCTTTGGTCAATGCGATCTTAAAAGAAGACCGTGTTATTGTTTCCAATGTAGAAGGAACGACACGCGATGCGATCGATACACCGTTTACTTACGATGGACAGGAATACATGATCATCGATACAGCCGGTATTCGCAAAAAAGGGAAGATTTATGAGAATATTGAAAAATATTCTATTTTACGTGCATTAAGCGCAATTGATCGAAGCAATGTCGTTTTATTCTTAATTGATGGTTCTTTAGGAATTCGTGAACAAGATAAACACGTGGCCGGTTTAGCTCATGAAGCCGGAAAAGGTGTCATTATTGTCTATAATAAATGGGATACTGTAGAAAAAGATGAGAAAACGATGGCAAAGATCGAGAAAGAAATTCGTGCGCAATTTGTTTATTTAGATTATGCACCAATTGCCTTTGTATCAGCTTTGACGCATCAAAAAGTCAATCAATTACTGCCTTTGATCAATCAGGTGCATGAAAACTGTAGCTTGCGTATTCAAACCAATGTATTAAACGATGTGATCTTGGATGCACAAATGATGAATCCTGCCAAGCCACATAACGGTAAGCAGTTAAAGATCTATTATTCTTCACAGGTCAGCGTAGAACCGCCAACCTTTGTTTTATTTGTAAACGATCCGGAATTATTGCATTTTAGCTATAAGCGATATATCGAGAATAAAATTCGGGAAGCCTTTGGATTTGAAGGCACACCGATTCATATTATAGCGCGAAAGAAAAGTTGAGGTGTTTGATTTGAAAACAGTAGTGATCGGAAGCGGGAGCTGGGGAACAGCCCTTGCACAGGTTTTAGAAGACAATCAACGAGATGTCATATTATATGGTATTGAAAAATCGGAAGTGGATGATATCAATCTTCATCATAAAAACTCCAAATATTTTGAAGATGTTAGTATCAATCCTTCCTTAAAGGCTACTATGGATATTAACGTAGTCAAAGAGGCTGATGTTGTATTACTGGCAGTACCGACCATAGCGATTGAATCCATTTGTCAACAAATTGATCCGCTATTGACAAAGAAAACGATTATTGTCAATGTATCCAAAGGGTTTCATCCAACAACCAACGAAAGAATGTCGCAGGTGATCCGTCGTTGTATTTCTGCCGATCATTTAAGCAGTGTTGTTTCTTTGATCGGACCTAGTCATGCCGAAGAAGTAGTCATTCGTTTATTGACAACGATCGATGCAGTCAGCCTCAATGAAGAAGATGCGATTGTTGTGCAGCAGCTATTTTCCAATCATTATCTTCGTATCTATACAGGAAGCGATGAAGTGGGTAGTGAATTAGGTGTAGCCATCAAAAATGTTATGGCCATTGCTTCCGGAATTTTATCTGGTCTAGGCTATCAGGATAATACCAGAGCAGCTTTGATCACCCGTGGTCTACAGGAGATGATTCGTTATGGAATGGCCTTTGGCGGACAACAGCAGACGTTTATGGGGCTTACCGGTATCGGAGATTTGATCGTCACATGTACAAGTGTTCATTCCCGCAATTTTTCAGCTGGTTATCAGATCGGCAAGGAAAATACAGTAGAAAACTTTTTAAAGAACAATAAAAAGACGGTGGAAGGGGTTCGTACTGCGAAGATCGTTCACAATGTATCTAAGGCAAATGGAATCGATATGCCGATTTGTGAGGAAGTCTATCAAATTCTATATGAAGGTAAAGAGCCAAAGACATGTGCCAACGACTTAATGCTGCGAGAGCTGAAAAGGGAGTTTTAACATGGCAAAATATGTAAATAAAGAAGCTTTGGCTGAGGTGATTTATCAAGAACTGAAGATTTCCAGAAAAGATGCCGGTCATGCGGTAGAAAGAATCTTTCAAGAGATGTCTTTGGCACTGGCCAGTGATGGAGAAGTTGATATTTCCGGCTTTGGCAAGTTTATCATTTTTGATCGTAAAGAGAGAATGGGAATCAATCCTGTCACAAAAGAAAGAATGAAGATCCAGGCAACCAAGCTGCCGAAGTTTAAACCAAGTCAGACATTAAAAAATCTCTGTAATAAAAAATAAATCATGGTATTTTTAAAGCGTTTCTTTATTCTATTATTCTGTTTTCTTGTGATTGGATCCATGATTCTTGGTTTATTGATTTAAGAAAATCAGGCGATGACGATTTCCTTAGCGGAATCGATCATTGCCTTTTCTTTTGGCTCGATTGGATTGGTAATGATCTTATCATAATCACTGAAACGAGCAAATGGATACGTACCTGTCTTAAAGAATTTAGAACGATCACAGACTAAGATCTTTTGTTTAGACTGTTCAATCACTTTTTGTTTCACCGATAGCTCCTGAAAAGAGAATGTAGTCGGTCCCTGACAATCTTTAAAGCCATCGGTCCCCATGAAGGCCGTATCGATCTTGACATGCTTTAAATTATCTAAGGCAAAGGCACCTGTTGTCGTACTTCCTTTTTTCTGAATCAGGCCACCAATCAACAGAATTTCGTGTTTCAAAGCTAATAAGCTTTGCACAATACGTATAGATGGGGTAACAATCGTACATCCCTTTTTTAACGCAAAATAACGCACTATGGAAAGCGTGGTGCTGCCCGGATCTAAATATACAACAGAATAATCTGATACAAACTCAATGGCCTTTCGCGCAATTTGATCTTTTAACTCTGTATTTTCTTCAACTTTTACTTCAATGGGCAATTCATCGTATCCATCTTTTCTATGCACGTAGCCATGTGTCTTATTCACTTGACCTCGTTGTTCTAAAACAAAAAGATCTTTGCGCAAAGTCTCGGTTGTGACCTGAAAGGATTCGGCAAGTTCTTTGATGCGAAGGGAAGGTTGTTGTTCCAATTTTTTCAAAATTTCATTTCTACGTTTTTCATTATTCTTTGACATACTATCTCCTAATTCTTGGTTTTCCAATAAATTATACTATATTACCAAGTTTTTTACCCTTTATTTTGATAAAAACCAATCTTTTTATTGAGAGAAGGAGATGAATGATGTACGCTTTACACAAGGAGATGATGAGGATGAAATTACAGGTTGCTTTGGATACATTAAGCCTGGAGGAATGTATTCAACTTTTAGAACAAACAAAGGGAAGTGTAGAGATTGCTGAGGTGGGTACTCCATTTATCATTGAAGAAGGAATGGTGCCTGTCAAAGAGATTCATAAAAGATTTCCGAAGATTGAAGTTCTGGCCGATGCGAAAATCATGGATGCCGGTGAATTTGAAGCCGATAAATGCTTTGAAGCCGGTGCTTCTATTGTAACTGTTTTGGGTGTCAGTCATGATGAAACAATTCAGGGAGTTGTACGATCTGCTAAAAATCACAATGGAAAAGTCATGGTCGATATGATCAATGTTCATGATTTAGCCACAAGGACCAAAGAAATCGATGAAATGGGTGTCGATTATATTTGTGTTCATACGGCCTTTGATGTGCAGCAATCCGGTCAAGATCCGTTAGAAGAATTAAAGATAGTCAATAAAGTCATTAATCATGCGAAAAGTGCGGTTGCCGGGGGTGTAAAGCTAGAAACGATTCAGGATATCGTCAATGAAGGTGCTGAGATCATTGTGGTTGGCGGTGCCATCTGCAATGCCAAAAACCGAGCAAAAATGGCAAAAGATATGAAAGGATATTTAAAATCATGAATACGATCGAATATGCAAAAACAGTATTAAATGAACTGGAACATACATTATTAAGCATAGATAACAAAAATGCAGAGCAGTTTGTTGAGCTTGTGGATCAGGCTGACGAAATCTTTTGCGCCGGTGCAGGACGAAGCGGATTTCAAGTCAAAGGCTTCGCGATGCGTTTGATGCATATGGGAAAGAAATCTTATGTTGTAGGAGAAACATGCACACCGAATATCAAAGAGAACGGAATCTTAGTGATTTGTTCTGGCTCCGGTGAAACAAAAAGCCTGGTTAATCATGCGCAAAAGGCCCAAGAGGTCGGTGCTAAGCTTGCTTTGATCACAATCAATCCTGAATCGACGATAGGAAAGATGGCGGATGTTGTCATTGAAATCAGTGCGCCGAGTCCAAAAAGTGCTAAAGAAGGACAAATTAAATCCATACAGCCTATGGGATCCTTATTTGAACAATCCGAAGGTTTATTTATGGATATTGCGATCATGATGTTGATGGAAAAGAATCATATGGATTCCGATACAATGTTTGGAAGACATGCCAATATGGAGTAGTTCGTTATTATGAAACAAGAATTAGTCAAATATGTCGAAAAGCCATGGGGTTACGAAAAGTGGCTTGCGGTAACAGATCACTATGCTTTAAAGGAGATTTTCTTTAAGAAAGGTGAGCGCTGTTCCTTTCAATATCATAATCAAAAAGAAGAACACATTTACATTTTGAAAGGGAAGCTTGAGTCCTGGAAGATGATGAACATAAAAAACTGCATACCCATATATATGGGCCCGGTGATATCATCAGCAATCCTCCGACCTTTCGACATCGAAATACCGCTTTAGAAGATACAACGATTATCGAAGTCAGTACACCACATTTAGATGATGTAGTACGAATCGAAGATGATTACAATCGATAACATATAAAAAGCCCTCACTGGGCTTTTTTGTTTATCTCATTTTTTGTTAGCGCAGGGGTTTCTTTTAGATATGTCCTTCGTAATCGGAATAACAAGCTCCTTTATTTAGAAAAAGATCGGCAAGAACTATTACATTATACTTCGCATAATGTATATTATGTAAAAAATGTATAATCGTGTTTTATCTAAAACACATTTAATTTTTGAACACGGTTTTCATCTTGCGGTCTTAAAAATTTTACATAATGCAGATTATCATGCTATTTTATTTAATAAAATTCATCATTATCTTATTTAGTCTATTTTCTTATATATAGTTATGATAATCAAAATATACATTACTTATTTGGCTCTCTAAAACGTATCGAACGTATAATTACCGATGTTTTTCTTTTTCACGTACTCTCATAGAGTCTATTTAATCGAGTTTGATACACACATGTGAACATATTTATTTAAAGTTATGATGAAATCATGATCATCCAAATATTTGAGCGAAAATATAGAAAGAAAAAATGAAATGTCTATAAATAAAAAACATCTTTGCCGGTTTAATAACTAAAAATAATCTTAATTACATATTACTAAATTATGTACAATACTTGATTCTGTTAAGTTTTTAATAGTTAAGTAGACTATACTAATTTATAAAATAGGGAATTTATGCAAAAAAAGCGATTATTGACCGCTTTTGATTTATTTTAAAAATTCATGAATAACATAAGCAATACTACTAGTATCTAAATAATAGAGTTTCATTAAGTCTTCGGGCTTGCCATTTTTGATCAAATTCATCATGTAATCCGATCATTAATACTGGATAACCTATTCTTGTTGTTGCCAGGACTTCAGCAACCATTGATCCAAGTCCAAGATATGTCAAAATGTCGGCAGCGGATAGGAATCCTCCTGGATATCCACTTTGTGCCTAATACACTGGCTTCAGGATTTTTAATGTTTGCTGTTCTAATTCTGTCATAGAAATACTCCTATAATGCCTCCTTTGTCGCAATCACATTGACTCCTGTATCCGCTACATTTTTTAAGACTACATCTCCAATGTGTACAGGAGCTTGTACTTTAACGACTTTTAGATCTTTCATACAGGCAAAAATTTTATCCTTAGGAATATCATGTGCAGTTTTAACAGAAACCATTTTTTCTTCTTTAGAACCTGTTACTGGAACAATGCTGGTTACGATTCTGGTTGGATTGGTTACTTCTTTACGAGCGTAAATATCGCCTTGTTGACAAGTATTACCGGAAACAGAAACTACGTTTCCCTCTTCCATTTTTACTGTTAGAGCACATCCCATTGGACAGCCAATACAAGTTAATTCTCTTGTTTCCATATTATTTATCCTCCAGTGTAATGCGAATCGTAGATGGATCAAACTCCATCAGTTTTTTCTTAGTCAGAATGATCTGTTCCATTTCTCCTGGAGCCAGGATCTTGCTGGGTTTATGAAGAATTCTTTGATCATCCAGATAGACACTGATAAAATGGTCCTTATAAACACCGCCTACACGGAAACGTACCGTCAGCAAGTCATCCATGTCTTCGGGTCTTACCACAAAAGGTACACTGTAACGTACACCATTTTCGGTTTCGATAGGAATAACTTTCGTGTTTTTGATTTCCTGCTCTTTCAGGTATTTTACGGCATTTTTTCCAGCCTGTTTCGCTTCCTGAGATACAAAATCAACCAAGTCATGTACATGCAATACATTGCCGCAGGCAAATATGCCATCAACGTTTGTTTCTAACGATTCATTAACCTTTGGTCCTTTTGTAATCGGACTCATTTCAATACCGGCCTGATTGGAAAGCTCGTTTTCCGGAATAAGACCACATGATAATAATAAAGTATCACAAGTATATCTTTCTTCGGTTCCCGATACTGGTTTTCCATCTTTGACCTCTGCAATTGTGACCGCTTCGACACGCTCCTTACCTTTGATATCTACTACGGTATGACTTAGTTTTAACGGAATCCCAAAATCATCCAGACACTGTACGATATTTCTTTTTAAACCGCCGGAATATGGCATCAATTCAGCAACAACTTTTACTTTAGCCCCTTCTAAAGTCATTCTTCGTGCCATAATCAAGCCGATATCACCGGAACCTAAGATAACAACTTCTTTTCCTGGCATCAATCCATCGATATTGACTAATTTCTGTGCTGTTCCGGCACTGTATATACCAGCTGGACGATAACCTGGAATATTTAAAGCACCTCTAGGTCGTTCTCGACATCCCATAGCCAAGATGATTGCTTTTGCCTGAATTTGAAATAAACCTTCTTTTGCGTTCATGGCAGTAACTACTTTATCGGAAGAAATATCCATGACCATTGTATTCAGTTTATATGGAATATTTTGTTCTTTTACTTTCTCAATAAAACGATTCGCATATTCCGGTCCTGTCAATTCTTCTTTAAATGTGTGCAGTCCAAAACCGTTATGAATACATTGATTTAAGATACCACCTAATTTTGTATCACGTTCTAAAATTAGGATATTACTTTCACCTGCATCTTTAGCACTGAGTGCGGCCGCAAGACCTGCCGGTCCTCCACCGATAATTACTACATTTACCTTTTTCATAGTCTTGCCTCCTACAGATCTTCTTTATCGTTTCCTACGATAAAGTTTGAATGCCCACCGGATTTACTAACTTTATACATATCGATATCCGGTACTTCATGCGATAAGACTTCCATGACACGTGGGCTGCAGAAACCAGCCTGACACCGTCCCATACCTGCTCTTGTACGACGTTTTATACCATCTAGTGAACGGGCAGGAATGATTCGATGTACCGCTTCTACGATCTCTCCTTCTGTTACCATCTCGCAGCGACAGATGATCGTTCCATAACGAGGATCCTTTTGGATAAGTTCATTTCTTTCTTCCATACTCATTTGTGATGGCTTGATTAATCCTTTGCGTGTCTTTTTGAAATCTGTTTTTTCATGTGCATTCGTTTTTTTCTGAATCATCTTTGCGACCATTACACCAATAGCCGGACAGGAAGAAAGACCTGGTGATTCGATACCGGCCACATCAATAAAGTTTGGTGCATTATTGACTTCTTCAATGATGAATTCATGATTCGGATGATGCGCACGAAGTCCGGCAAAGGATGTGATGACATCTCTCATAGGAAGATTCTTAACAGCTATGGATGATTTCATAGCAACTTCATCCAATCCTTTTCGTGTCGTATTGATACCTTCTTTATTGTCGATATCCATACTTGTTGGGCCCACTAACATATTGCCGTGTACGGTTGGTGTTACCAGAACCCCTTTTCCCATCTTAGTCGGTAACTGGAAAATTGTATGAGAAACATGTTTTCCAGCACTTTTATCCAGCAGATAATATTCTCCTTTACGAGGAATGATCTCCATTTTATCAGCACTGACCATATTATGGATCACATCGGCATAAACACCGGCAGCATTCACGACATATTTTGAATGAAATGTTTGATTTGGTGTTTGGATCTCATAGTGATCATCTACTTTTTGTATCGCTTCCACCGGAGAATCAAAATAAAATTCTACACCGTTTTCTGCCGCATTTTCAGCCATGGCCAGATTTAACTCAAAAGGACAAACAATACCGGCGCTTGGCGCATATAAAGCTGCCACAGCTTCATCGGATATATTTGGTTCCATTTCCTTTAATTCGTCGCGTTCAACGATACGAAGACCGGGAACACCATTTGTGATACCGCGATTGTACAAAGTCGTTAATTGATCGCGATTTTCTTCATCCGTACAAACCACAAACGATCCGATTCGCCGAAATGGAATATCCAGATCTTTGGAAAGTTCGTCCATCATCAAATTACCTTCAACATTCAATTTTGCCATCAACGTACCTTCTTTGGCATCATAGCCGGCGTGAATGATTGCACTGTTTGCCTTGGAAGTTCCGCAGCAAACGTCTTCGCACTTTTCAAGAACCGCAATTTTTAGTGGAAAGCGTGAACATTCACGGGCAATCGCACTACCGCTGACACCAGCTCCAATTATGATTACATCGTACATAGTACCCCTCCATCCATAGTATTCATACACTCTAAATCTAACCCACATAAAATAGGTTGTCAAACTTGTAAATGCCTTTATATATAGGATTTTCAGGCATTTTTAATTAATCAAAATATCTGATTAATTCATTGAAAATTCCATTGGTTTTTTATAATGATCAAAGTCCTGATTTTAACGGTTTTTCTTGCACAATTAATTAATCAAAAGTATAATATTATTAATCATAAATAATTTGATTAATTGAGATTGATTATTCAAAATAAATCAAAATTATAAGGAGAACATTATGGGAAAACGTAAAAAAATAACAACACGTGATATTGCCGAATATACCGGATTGTCACAATCTACCGTTTCAATGATCCTTTCACATAAAGAGAATGTTTCCTTTTCCAAAGAAACACAGGATATCGTATTGCAGGCTGCCAAAAAACTAGGCTATAAAAATGAAATCAACAAGTTGAAATCAAGTCAGAAAGATCTTCATCAAACGATTGTAGTGATTGCTCCCCACCTTTCAAACAGCTACTATGCGACTTTGATTCATTCTATCGTTTATGAGGCAAAGAAGCATAATTACTCGGTCTTTACGATTACGACCATGCGAAATGCACAACAGGAAGACTCTTACTATGAGCTGCTATCCAATTTAGATTTAGCTGGCATCATCTATCTCTATCCTCCTACTAAGATTTCAAAGGCAAACGCTTTGTTTAAAAGAATGCCGGTTGTCTCTATCGGTGATAAACCACAGGGCAGTCGTTTTGACTCAGTGGAATTAAATGGTGTAAGAGCCGGTCATTTAATGGGGGAATATCTGCTTAACTTGGGACATGAGAAAATCACTTTTATCTCTGCACCTGTCATGGGTAAAGAAATTTCCCGTATCCATCGTTATGAAGGATTGATTCATGCCTTTGAAGATCAAGGTAAGGATGTTCAAAACATTCAGCTAAAAACTATGTCTTTAGCGCAGTATGAAAGCATTCAAACCGAAAATATCGAATATCAGGTTGGTTACGAGCTTACCATGGAAGCTTTGGAAGAAGGAACGGATTCCACTGCCTTTTTGGCCAATAACGATATGACCGCATTAGGTGTATTATCGGCTTTAAAAAGTGAGGGCTATAAAGTTCCAAAGGATTTTTCCGTGGCAGGCTTTGATAATATTCTGATGTCTTCTCTTCCGGATATTTCGTTGACAACAATCGAACATGCAACGTTTTTAAAAGGAAAAGAGGCAGTCGATATCATCTATAAGAAACATCTAAAAAATAATACGCAAAAGTCACATCCTTATATATTGCGTCTAGAATACGAACCGGAACTGATCATCCGTAAAACTACAGGAAAACCGAGAAAGTAAAAGCTCTAAGGTCAGACCTCAGAGCTTTTTTTAATCTAACAGGTCTGAAAGAACCCCAATATTTTCAATCATGATATCCGGTTGAATCGGATTGTCGGGAACTTCTTCTTTCTTTGTTTCCCCACTTAAGACCAATATACTAACAACGTCGCTACCATCCGCAACCGCAATATCAGTGTACATTCGGTCTCCTACGATTGCGATTTGGTCACCGGCAAGTCCGGTTGTCTTCTGAATATAATCCAAAGTTCTATGGCTTGGTTTTCCAAAAAATTCTGGAAAAACACCTGTGCTGGATTCAATACAACGTGCTATGCTTCCGCAATCTGGTATAAACTCTCCACCTTCAATTGGACAGTTCAAATCCGGATTAATTCCATAATATATTTTTCCGTGTCGAATAAAAGTACAAATCTTTTCCAACTTTTCATATGTCAGTGTAGTGTCAAAACCTAAGATTACAACATCTGGTTCTTGATCATCCAAACCCCATCCGGCTTTTTCAAACGCTCTTAACAAACTTGGCGTACCAACAACATAAAGCTTAGCTCCTGGATGATGTTCACTTAAGTACTGTAAGATTACATCGGTTGAAACCATCATTTGCTTCTCTGTGATGTTAATATCCATGTTCTTTAATTTTGTGATATATGCATCTAAATCACGAGAGGAATTATTCGTAAAAAAATAATAATCTCTTCCGGTTTCTTTTACCTTATCTAAAAACTTATGTGTATAAGGAAATAGATCATTTCCTAAATAAATCGTTCCATCCATATCAAGAATAAAGGCCTTGATCGCCTTCATTCTTTCTTTGATCTCCTGTAAATTTGTTAGCATAACATCACCTATTTAGATTGCCCGTAATAGGCATTTGGCCCGTGCTTTCTCTTAAAGTGTTTATCCAGAAGCACCTGCTGCATCGGTTCGA